>Ga0007854_10001857_pt1 | contig 13332 bp, 9 predicted proteins | sample CryBogCBH12Aug08_FD_60382 | JGI IMG/M metagenome (GOLD analysis project Ga0007854, IMG submission 60382) | Freshwater microbial communities from Crystal Bog, Wisconsin, USA - CBH12Aug08 | ecosystem: Environmental > Aquatic > Freshwater > Lake | place: Crystal Bog, Wisconsin, USA | collected...
AGAAGAATAGCCTCGAGAACTACAAGTGGGTGTCCGTCAGCATTGAAACACTCCGGAGACTGAAAGATGTCGCGATACGGGAAGGGCTGACGAATGCTTCACTGACTACATGCAGCGAACGAATTGACAAGTGGGTCAAGTCCAAGGAGGAATATGCATTCGCACCTAACTTTTACAAAAAGAAAGCATCGGCAGCAACAGACGCCAATATAATAAAGCACTTTGAAGAGCAGGAAGAACATGCCATGGAGCTGATAGCCAACGCTGATATTGTTGGATACTACCAGGGTAAACCCGTTTCGTCGTTTAAAATCAAGCACTCCGAATCTCAATTGGATCAAATCATCAAGCGCGGACACATGGTTGGGTCGTGCGGTCATCATACTCAACTGTGCATAGATTTAATGAGGACATTGGGTATCGCCCCGCTTATTTTTCGCGTGCTCGCCTCGCGCGAAAATATAATGGATCACGCTTGGCCAGGGCGATATGATCCATCAAAGAATGTTTGGCTGGCCTTTCAGGCTGGGCGCAGCGGAGCCCCATGGTGGTTTTTCTTTTTTAACCGCCCACCCGTCTTCAGTTATGCAACCGAAGCCAAGCAAATCTCGATGAACAGGGATTACACGGGAGGACGCCCATTCCCGATGTTTTTTTGCCGCGAATTACAGGGTTTCCAGGTTAAGCCCATTTCACAAAACGGCACCTCCACGAAAGAAATCCGTGAGTGGATGTTAACCCCCGGTTTCTGACCTTTGAGTTCCAAGTCGGTTAATGAACCGATGAAAGAAGTCTCAACATTTTATTGGATGTTTTGCCCTGAACTCGTTTGGAAAGCGTATTACAGAGCCACCGGTTTCAAGTTGGGGGAATTGCGTTCAAACCGCAAAGATGGGCGACTCAAGTGTTCTCCGGGAAAGTCGGGTAAAAGTTATTTGCAGAAAAAATAATATTTACGCGAAATCAGATGGTATTTTTCCAAAATAAATTTAATTTATCGGCCACTCATGTACGCAGGTAATTCAAAGAAACAGGCCAAGGCGCATTCCCGGCCCCCGGTTGCCCACCGGCAGTTTTCATCCAAAGTTGTTGATGGAGTCGAACATGCGCCCAGCCGCGCAATGCTTCATGCGGTGGGATTCACCCGCGCCGATTTCAAAAAATCGCAAATCGGCATTGCCTCGACCTGGAGCAACCTTACCCCCTGCAACATGCACATCGACAAGCTTGCTATCGAGGTCGAGAACGGTATCGGAGCTTCCGGAGGCAAGGGGATCATTTTTGGAACCATCACCATCTCGGATGGTATCTCAATGGGAACCGAGGGAATGAAATACTCGCTCGTTTCCCGTGAGGTCATTGCCGATTCCATTGAGACGGTAGTCGGTTGCGAAGGGTTTGACGGAATTGTCGCCATCGGCGGATGCGATAAAAACATGCCCGGATGCCTGATGGCCATGGCCCGGCTGAATCGTCCTTCGGTATTTGTCTATGGCGGCACCATATTGCCTGGATGCCTCACCGGGCAACTTGTCGCGCAAAAACTCAATAAAGCCCGCGTAAAAGAACTTGAGGGCAAAAAACTCGACATCGTATCGGTCTTTGAAGCGGTTGGCGCACATGCAAACAACAGGATCAGCGACCGCGAGCTTCAATTGATCGAGGAAACTGCAATTCCAGGCGCCGGTTCGTGTGGCGGGATGTACACCGCGAATACCATGGCTTCCGCCATTGAGTCACTTGGAATGAGCCTGCCGAACAGCGCCGCGCAGAATGCCGTTTCACCGGAGAAAACGGACGACTGCCGCCGGGCCGGCGCCGCGGTAATGAATTTGATCAAACGCGGCATCCGGCCCCTGGACATCATGACACGCGAGGCGTTTGAAAATGCGATCACCGTCGTGACCGCCCTGGGGGGATCCACCAATGCCGTGCTGCATCTGCTGGCCATTGCCCATACGGCAGGCGTCAAACTGGGGATCGACGATTTTACCCGGATCGGCAAACGCGTGCCGGTGCTCGCAGACTTGAAACCGAGCGGGCGTTATTTGATGTCGGAACTCGTGGAAATCGGCGGCCAGACACCGCTCATGAAGATGCTCCTCGAAGAGGGATTGCTGCATGGCGATTGTATTACCGTCACCGGCAAAACCTTGAAGGAAAACCTCAAGCCGGTTAAACCCTACCCAGCCGGGCAGTCTGTTGTACGTCCATTTAAAGATCCGATCAAGAGCGAAGGCCACCTGGTGATCCTTTACGGGAACCTCGCAGCAGAAGGCGCTGTCGCGAAAATCAGCGGCAAGGAAGGACTGCAATTCACAGGAACCGCACGCGTTTTCGAGGCGGAAGAAACCGCTCTGGCAGCGATCCTCGACGGCACAATAAAGAAAGGCGATGTGATCGTCATCCGGTATGAAGGGCCCCGTGGTGGTCCGGGCATGAGGGAAATGCTTTCCCCCACAAGCGCCGTCATGGGCAAAGGGCTTGGCAAGGACGTGGCGTTGATTACCGACGGCCGTTTTTCTGGCGGCAGCCACGGTTTCGTGGTCGGCCATATCACCCCGGAGGCCTGCTCCGGAGGCGCTATTGCAATTGTTCGCAACGGTGATAAAATCACCATCGATGCGCAACAAAGGACGATCACCCTGCATTTGCCGGATGAGAAGATCAAGGAGCGCATGAAGAAATGGAGCCCGCCAAAACCGCGCTATACACGCGGAGTGCTTGCAAAATATGCAAATCTCGTGAGCAGCGCCAGTGAAGGCGCAGTGACCGACAAGAGGCTGCAGTAACCCAACATAAGTTTAAATAACATTTTCCCCCAAAACAAAGTGGCAACCAACGAAGACTACGCAATAGAAATCCTGCACGACACAGGATTGGTTACAAGTTCCCAATTAAATCGCGCCCGCGAAGAGGCCCTTGAAAAAGGAGGGGTGATTGGAGCACTCATCAAAAACGGAATTGTCACGGAGGAGGATGTGACCCGCGCGCTCGCGGCCCATGCAAACATGGACTTCGTCGATCTCTCCCAGATGACCGTCAGCCCGGAGGTGATCGCCATGATCCCGGCCGAAGTCGCGCGGCGCTACAAAGTCGTGCCGCTGGCTCAAATGGACGCCAGCCTCATGGTCGCCATTGGAGATCCCCTGAATTTCGACACGTTCGACAGTCTTGGATTTCTTCTCAAACGCGATGTCGAGTTTGTCTGCGCCTCCCCGGATTCCATCGCCAAGGCACTCGTCAAATACTACGGCAGCGCCGATGAGGCGGCGGACATCCTTCACTCGCAGATCGGCGGCGGGGAACTCGACCTGGAAAGCTCGCTCGCCGGAACCGAAGGGGAAACCGAAACAGGCGACGCCCCAATCATCAAGATGGTGACATTGATGATCCTCGAAGCCCACAAAATGCGGGCCAGCGATATTCATATCGAGCCGTTGGAAAAAAGATTCCGTGTAAGGTTCCGCATCGATGGTGTCCTGCACGAAATGCAAAATCCCCCCAAAAAACTCCAGTCGGCCATCATCAGCCGCATCAAAATCATGACGGGCTCGATGAGCATCGCCGAAAAACGCCTCCCGCAGGACGGACGCATCCAGGTCAAAATCGGCAAAAATCCTGTCGATTTGCGTGTCTCAACCGTCCCCACCAACCATGGTGAAAGCATCGTCATGCGTATTCTCGACAAGTCCAGCCTCGTATTGGGGCTCCCTGAACTCGGGTTTTTAAGCGACGATCAGGAGATTTTCGAGAAGCTGATTTCCCTGCCGGACGGAATCCTGCTGGTAACCGGGCCGACCGGGTCTGGAAAATCCACCACCCTCTACGCCTGCTTGAATTACATCAACAAACCTGACCGGAAAATCATCACCGTTGAGGATCCGGTCGAATACCAAATGACCGGCATCAACCAGGTACAGGTGAATGCCGACATCGGAATGACCTTCCCGGCCGCATTGCGCTCAATGCTTCGCCAGGCTCCGAATATCATCATGATCGGTGAAATTCGAGACGCCGAAACCGCAAACATCGCGATCAACGCCAGCCTTACGGGACACCTTGTTTTCAGCACACTCCACACCAACGATGCGCCCAGTGCCGTCGCCCGCCTTGTCGATATCGGTGTGCCGCCATTCCTCGTATCCAGTTCCGTGCGCGCCATCGTCGCACAGCGCCTCGTCAGGCGCCTCTGCCCGAAATGCAAACAACCCACCCAACTCACCGAGGCGGAAATCCGCGCGCTGCGAATCAACGCCTCCCAACTCCGCGACACCGCAGTCATGAGGCCCGTCGGCTGCGAAGCATGCAGGCATCTCGGTTACAAGGGACGTATGGGAATCTTTGAAATCTTCATCATCGATGACGAGGTCCGCTACATGATCAATGAGAAAGCCTCCACAATCACATTGCGCAAACGCGCAAGGGAACTCGGCATGCGCACCCTCCGCGAGGATGGCGTCCGGAAAGTCCTCTCCGGGATGACTTCCGCCGCCGAGGTCATCTCCACAACAATGGGAGACTCCGATTAACCACAGGCACGACACCCCCGCTCCCAACGTAATTTTGAATAATTTGACAACCCACCCATGAACGCAAAACAAGTAGTCGATCTATTTATCGAACAGGGCATTGTGGACCCGAGCCAGGGCGACGATATCATCCAGGAGATCGCACGCACCGGCAAAAGCATCGTCCAGACTCTCGTCGATTTCGGATTTGTAACAGAACCGCAGTTCTATCAGGTCGTCGCCACATTCCTTGGCGTGGAATTTTACGACCTGAAAGATTTTGATCCGCCGGAGCAAATCCTGCGCCTCATACCAGCCGGCCTTGCCCGCCTGCATGGGGCATTCCCCATTGCCCATGACGACTCCGCCATCACCGTATGCCTGGTCGATCCGCTCAACCCGCAAATACCCGAAGATCTCCGGTTTGCATTGGAAAAAGACATTCATGTCGCAGTGGCACCGGTTTACCAGATCGAGGATCTGATCAAAAAACATTACGGCTCGGATGCCTCCAGCATGGACGATATCATCTCCGAGCTTGGCAAAGTGGGGGATATCGAGTTCGGCGGAGACAGCCAGACCGATCTCCAAAGCGTCGAGCAGGAGGCCAATGCCACACCGATCATCCGCTACGTCGATCTCATCCTCTACCAGGCCATCCAGGATCGCGCCAGCGACATCCACTTCGAACCGTTTGAACATGAATTCAAAATCCGTTACCGTGTGGACGGTTCCCTCTACGAAATGGCCCCGCCGCCAAGGCATCTTGCCCTCCCCGTCATTTCCCGCGTCAAAGTCATGGCCAACCTGAACATCGCCGAACGGCGACTCCCCCAGGACGGGCGCATTCAGAAAATCATCGCCGGACGCCCCGTCGATCTTCGCGTCTCCTCCCTTCCGACCCAGTATGGAGAAAGCGTCGTATTGCGTGTACTGGACCGGACAACCGTGAACCTCGAACTCGAGGCCCTCGGAATGCCCGATTATATCTACCACTACATCATCAATACCCTGGAAAAACCCAACGGCATCTTCATCGTCACCGGTCCCACCGGTTCAGGCAAAACCACCACCCTGTATGCCTGCTTGAACAAGATCAATACCGTCGATTCCAAACTCCTTACAGCCGAAGATCCCGTCGAATACGACATCGAAGGAATCATGCAGGTCCCCGTCAACGAAGCCATTGGCCTCACATTTGGCCGGGTATTGCGCGCCTTTTTGCGGCAGGATCCCGATCGCATCATGGTCGGAGAAACCCGCGACCTCGAGACCGCCCAGATTTCCATCCAGGCCTCACTCACCGGCCACCTCGTCTTTACCACCCTGCATACCAACGACGCACCCGGCGCCGTCACCCGTTTGATCGACATGAACGTCGAGCCCTTCATGATATCCTCCTCCCTCGAAGCCGTCCTTGGCCAGCGCCTCATCCGCAAGATCTGCACCAAATGCCGCACCGCCTACGAACCCAAGGAAGCCGTCCTCGCCCAATTGGGCCTCTCCCCCCACGACATCGGCGACAAAAGCTTTTACTACGGCAAAGGATGCGACGTCTGCAACAATACCGGATACAAAGGCCGGAAAGGAATCTACGAACTCCTGGAAATCTCAGATCCGATCCGCGAACTCATCAACCAGCGCGCCCCCACCGTCGTCATGCGGCAGAAAGCGATAGAACTCGGAATGGTGCCACTGCGCGATGATGGTTTACGTTGTATTTACGATGGAGATACAACCATCGAAGAAGTCCTCAAATATACCTGATAAGCGCGCGCCGCAGCCCAGAAAATCATCGACAAAGGCTCTCACGGGAATTAAATTGCAATCCTAATTTCCACCCGGAGTTTTATTTCTCTATGCCCAAATTTAATTATGTCGCGCTTGATGCCAGGGGACAGGAATCTGCTGGCGTCATGGAAGCACCTTCCTCAAACGATGTCGTAGCACAATTACGCCAGTCCGGGTTCTTCCCGACCAGCGTCGTTGAAGAAGGGAAGGGGGGCGCACCGAAAGCCGCCCGGAAAAAAGATCCATCACGCGCCGCCAGTCAGGCCTCGACCGCAAATAAAGGCGGGGGTATAGTCCTCTTCCAGAGAAAAACAGTCAAAAGCAGGGTATTGATGATTTTCACACGGCAACTTGCCACACTCATCGATGCAGGCCTGCCCCTGCTGCGCGGGTTGACCGTCCTCGCCAAGCAGGAGAAAGATCTCGTGTTGAAAAACACCATCAACACCCTGGCCGATTCCGTGCAAGGCGGCGGCACCTTCTCCGAAAGCCTCGCCCAACACCCCAAGATCTTCAACCGCCTTTACATCAACATGGTCAAAGCCGGCGAACTTGGCGGCGTACTCGAGCTCGTCCTAAACCGCCTCGCAGAATTCCAGGAAAAAGCCCAGAAGATCAAAAACAAAGTCGTCTCCGCGATGTTCTACCCCGTCATCGTCCTCTGCATAGCCGTGGCGATCCTCTGCTTCCTCCTCGTATTCATCGTACCCCGGTTCGAAGCAATATTCAAAGACATGCTCAACGGACAGCAACTTCCCGGGTTGACCATGTTCGTCATCAACTCCAGCAACGTCGTCAAACATGCCTTCTGGCCACCGATGAACCTGTTGATCTCCTTCGGCAGCATCGCCGGGGTGATCATCGGCTACATCGCCTTCTCCCGCTCCGCATTCGGAAAGCGATTTATTGACACCCTAAAGCTCAAAGCGCCCCTCTTCGGCGATCTAAACCGGAAAAGCTCAATCTCCCGCTTCAGCCGCACCCTCGGAACACTCGTAACCAGCGGCGTCCCCATCCTGCAAGCCCTGAACATCACCCGCGAAACAGCAGGGAACACAGTAATCGCCGAAGCCATCAGCAAAGTCCACGACAGCGTAAAAGAAGGCGAATCAATCGTCAGCCCGCTCGAAGCAAGCGGAGTATTCCCCCCCATGGTAATCAGCATGGTGGACGTCGGCGAAGAAACCGGCCAACTGCCCGAGATGCTCCTGAAAATTGCGGAAGTGTACGACGACGAAGTCGACAACGCCGTCAGCGGCCTCACCTCCCTGCTCGAGCCGATCATGATCGTATTTCTCGCCCTCATCGTCGGCACCATCGTCATAGCACTCTTCCTGCCACTCATCAAAATCATCAGCGGCATGCAGCAAGGCGGCCAGCAGTGATCCGGCTTATGAAAATCAAGGGGAAGCCCGGCTTTACGCTCATCGAGTTGCTTACCGTCATCTCGATTATCATCGTCCTAGCCGGCCTCGTAATCGGCACAGCCGGGTATATCCAGCAAAAAGCGGCCCGGGCAAGAGCCCAGGCAGAGATCGTCGCAATCTCCAGCGCCTGCGAAAGCTACAAGGCAGAAAACGGGGCGTATCCCATGGATTCAGGCTCGGCAACGAGCCAGCTTTACCCCGCTGGAGCCAATGTGGCGTACGACCCTGCAAGTGCGAATGCAACAACCTATCAAAATGCATGCGCAGTTTTGTACCAGGCGCTTACAAATGATGGAAACACTCTACTTGGCGGCTCTTCACCTTCAAAGGGGCAATTGGGATCAAGTGGGAATGGCGGAAAAATCTATCTCACCACATTGAAACCAAGCCAGACCGGGAGCAATGGAACCACCTATTACATCCAGGATCCATTTGGTTTTTGCTACGGCTACTCGACGGCAATGGCAACGAGTGGCACCAACGGGTACAACCCCACCTTCGACCTCTGGTCCACCGCAGGCACAACGACATCGACCGCCTCCCTTTCCGGGACCAAGTGGATCACCAACTGGTCCAACTAATAGCGCTGGCTGCCAGCTTGAGTTAGGATTTTTTTCGGGATGAAAACAGCCCCGAGAGACGGGACAGGATTTTACAAATCATCGTCATTGGATCAGAGAAACAGGTAAAGAGCAGCTTCTCGTTTCTCGTGAAACCGGCGTGTCGAAACATTGCCGGCAGGGCTTGCATTTTTCCCTCGCGAATTGGCAAGTCGCAATGCCAAGGAAGCCTCTGGCAACCCCGCAAAAATATCCGCCCGTCATACCCGGAGAACAGATAGGTCACACAATCCCGGTTCGTCCACAGCGCATAGATGCTGTTATCTTTAATCTGATAAAGGGGATAATATTCCCGGAGCACAAAAAAAGCGTTAACGCTCAAAACGCCCACCAGTTCATATCCCTTTTTCTTTCCCAGCTTGATCATTTCCGAAAGGCTGGCTCCCTGACTTGTTGACGGATCCGCCGGTTGAATAAAATCCACTTCGGGAGGAATAGTCGGGTTGAATTCTATGATTAGCACCTTTGGTTGGTATTTCTCCATTGCGTTCCAAACATGATAATCATTCCCGTCGATATCGATGGATAAAAAATCGAAATTTCGCGGGATGGCGGTTTTTTCGAGAATGGAATCGAGGCCGGTCTCCTTGTCAAAACCTACATACTGATTAAATGAGAAAACATTTTGAAAGCCCTTGTAAGTCTGCAGGAGATCTTTGAATTTTTTCGCGCTTCCTTCGATCAAAACAGCGCTATAATTCTGTCCGGTGATGAGAGCCCGTGAAGTTGATCCCACCAGTCCGTCCCACGCCCCGAATTCCACACACCAGTTATCACGCTCAGGCAGCAGGCCAAGGATTTTGTCAATCGCAGAAATTGTTGCTGCATGTCCATCCGGATTCCACACCACGCCAGTGCCGACTTTTGAATAAAAACCGATATCGGAAATAAAGGGTTCGGTGCGTTCTTCCATAGTGAGCGTTGGGTCGTTTGATTTCTTGACATTAAACTCACAAAACACCTGCCTCCATGCAAGCGAATTAACCCGAACTTCGAGCCAACCCGATCTTGATGAAGCAAACAAATCACAGGATCACTAAAAACGCAGGAATTACAATTGTCCGCCCGACACAGGGATTGTAGTTGCCGACCATTGCGACCAATGGGCACACCTTTTCCAGTGTAATCCCCGCTACCGGTTCCCTCTTTCAATGGTTAAAACTAAAACCCAACTGATACTTGGCTTTTTCCCCGGTTTCCTGGCATAATACCGGCTCAAATGGATAGCGCCCCACTCAAAAAACTCCTTCTCAATGCCGATCCGGAATTCTGGAGCCTGCTAAAGACTCTTACCCGCGAGGCCCGCGATTTTGACGAACTTTTTCTCCTGTCCGCCCTTCGCAAAAAAGCCCATGCCCGCCAGTTACCCCGCCCCGAATCGCTCGCCGGCAAAATCCGCCTGGCAATCCTCGGTGGCTACAGTCTTTACCCGCTGCATGAATTCATCGAGCACCTTGCCGAAGTGGAGGGATTCCCCTGCGAAGTCTGGCTCGGCGATTACGACAATTACATTGCGGAAATCATGGATGACGACAGCGATCTCTACACCTTCCAGCCGCAAGTCGTCCTCCTGCTTCCATCTGAAAACCGTTGCAAATATACCGGACGCCTCACCGACCCGCGCGCCATGCAACAAGCCGAGGCGCAACGTACCGTCGAATCCCTGCTCGACCTCGCCCGCCGGGTGAACGACAAAACCCGCGCAGAGGTTATCATCACCAATTTCATGCTTCCCTCCCGGCATGATCTTGGCGCGTTCCGCTCCCGCACCCTTGGCTCGGACTGGGCATTCCGAAAATGGGTAAATCTGGAACTCGGACTCTCGGCTCCGCCCTGCCTTCACATCTGCGATCTGGCCTTTCTAGCCGCCCGCCATGGCGGGTTGATGGCCCGTGACGAACGATCCTGGTTTGAAAGCAAGCAACCCTGCTCGCCAGCACTCATGGTGGAACTGGCCCGCGAAGCCGCCCACCTCATTGCCTCCCTCAAACGCGCCCAGAAAAAAGTGCTCGTCCTCGATCTCGATAATACCCTCTGGGGCGGCGTGGTCGCCGACGACGGCCTCGACGGGATTGTTCTTGGCGACACCTCGCCGCGTGGTGAAGCTTTCAAGGCGTTCCAAAAGTATATTCATTCGCTTAAACAACGCGGGGTGCTCCTCGCTGTTTGCAGCAAAAATGACCTCGCCAAGGCAGTCGAACCGTTCGAGAAACATCCCGAGATGGTTCTGCGCATGGAGGATATCGTTTCCTTCAAGGCGAACTGGGAGCCCAAATCCGAAAATATTCGGCAGATGGCACCCGAATTGAACCTCGGCCTCGACAGCTTCGTTTTTGTCGATGACAACCCTGCCGAAATCGAAATCGTCCGGCAGTTTGCCCCGGAGGTAACCACCATTCTTCTCGGTCCCGATCCCTCCGGTTATGTCGCCCAGTTGCAGGACTGCCGTCTGTTCGAGCCCCGCAACATCACCGCCGAGGATGCCGAGCGCACCAGCCAGTACCGTTCCGAAGCCGAACGCAAGGCTCTGGAATCCTCCGTCACCGACATGGGTTCCTATCTCGATTCCCTCCAGATGGAATCGGCCATCACCGAGTTTGTGCCGGTCGATGTTCCCCGCATTTCGCAACTCATCAACAAAAGCAACCAGTTCAACCTCACCACCCACCGGCGAAGCGAGGCCGAGGTCACTGCCGTGATGAATGCCCCCGATTTTGTCGGCTTTTCCGTGCGCCTGAAGGATCGGTTCGGCGATCATGGCCTCATATCCGTCGTCATCGGCGAGATCGCCGGTGATACCCTCAAAATCGACACCTGGCTTATGAGTTGCCGCGTTCTAAAACGGCAGGTCGAAGATGAAGTCTTGAATGAACTGGCCCGCCTGGCGCTCCTGCGTGGATGCTCCCGCATCGAGGGCATTTACCTTCCCACCCCGAAAAATGAAATGGTGCGTGATTTTTATTCCCGCATGGGGTTTACTCTCACGGCAGAATCCGAAACAAAACGAGAATTTGAACTGCGGCTGGAGACGTTCCAACCGCTCCCAACCAAAATAAAAATGATCCGCCGCTCTTATGAACCAAGCTGAAATCATCGCCGAGTTGCAGAAGATTTTTGATAATGTATTCCTCGATCCCGTTGTCCTGACACCCGAGATCAGCGCGAAGGATGTGCCCGAGTGGGATTCCCTGACCCATATCTCCCTGATGGTTTCCGTCGAAAAGACTTTCGGAGTTCGTTTCCGCGTTGGTGAAGTGGAAAACGCCAGTAATATCGGCGAATTTGCGGATCTGATCCTCAAACGAAAACAGGAACCCTGATGCGCCCCGCTTTTTCCTCGATAGCCGGTGCCGGAGCTTTCGGGTGTAATAGTGGGTATTCTTAGGGCTGAAAGCCCGTAATGTGATAGCCCAGGCCGTAGCGAACGCCGTGAGCGAAGGCCTGGGTAAAGATCCATTATTCGTTCTTTTGTCGCTTCCAGCCGTTATCGGCAATAACTGGCTGCCGCCCCGCGAACAAATTTAATTTTCTATTTCAAGGCACTTCGGCGATTCTCCTCATCTCATCGAAACTTGGAGAGTGGGAGGATTTTCTTCAGCATATTCTTCAGCTTTCTTATAAAACGGCCGAAATAGAAATTCTGCTGAAAGAATATCCTCTCAAAAAAACCTAAGCCTTGAGTGCGATACATCAAAAATATTTCGGGTCTGACAAGCGAGAGATAATTGCAACCCGCCCAATGAATGAATGGCATCCTCCGGCCTTCCGCATCAAGCATTTGATCATGGTGGGCATCATAATTGAAATGCGTGCGAGCCCAGGGAACCCGCGCAAGTTTTGGCAGCAATGTATTGAGGTGCGCAGTCGGCAGCGGAAGGGTGTCAAAAACGTAGTTCAAAAATGGCTGATCCACATGCATCAGTATAAATTTATGTCTATCCGCGGCCGCCTTTTCCGCTGTGCGCCAAAGCATCTCCTGGGTTACGGCACCCTTGCGGGAAATAAACGCGCCGGCATTGAAGCCTGGTGAGTGATATTTCAGATGCATCTCGGATGCATGTTCCGGCGCATAGACACTTGTTATGTCTGAATCAAAATAAACCAGGTCAAAGGGTGACCTGGCGAATGCGGCAAAGATTTCATCAAGCGGCATGGTTACAGCAATGTCGGAGTCAAGGAATATGAAATCATCGTAACTGCCAAAAAAGGACGCCCATTTTCGAAACATGCCGGCGTAACGCCCCATGTTCATAACCTTCGCTTCCAGTGAGTCAAAACAGGCTGCATCCGCTTCGGGTAATAGATCAAAGCCAAGCTGCAAAGCCAACTTCCCCAGTTGATCTACCCTGGTATTGTAGGGGATCACAGTCAGCGGCAACGAGGGGTTGAAATGCCGCAGACTGCGCGCAAACATTTGAAACCACTCGATAAAATCATCATTGGCAAGACAATAGACCCCTGTCTTTCGATTTTGAATATTTGTCTGGTTGACCATGTCAGACACAACTTTAAATTATCAAAAAATTAAGTCTAGGGGAATCCCCCGTCCAACGGTGGTTGTGGTGATTGTAAATCACCCGTTTCTTTTCGAAATTCCAGATGCTTGAAACGATAGATTTTATAGCACGGAAAAAAGACAACCAAAATGGCCAGAGCATAACCCATGGCCTCACCTGTGATGCCCCAATAATGAACAAACAACAACATGAAAACCAGGCTCAAAACAGCGTTGGCTACAGAGGTCCACATATAAGGCTCTCGTTTGTGAGCGCGCAACTCCAACGCCATGGCGCCAATCAAAGTCTGCACCACCATGGCACCTCCGAGCCAGGCATTCACGGGTAACGGAGCCAGCCTGGAGGGTACTTTCGGCAGGAAATGACCAATGAACGGAATTGCCAAAAGGTATGAACCAACCCCCACAACACAAATGATAAAGGATTGAAAAGTGGAACGCCTCCACAGGGCGTCAAGTTCATGCCA
>Ga0007854_10001860_pt1 | contig 13322 bp, 11 predicted proteins | sample CryBogCBH12Aug08_FD_60382 | JGI IMG/M metagenome (GOLD analysis project Ga0007854, IMG submission 60382) | Freshwater microbial communities from Crystal Bog, Wisconsin, USA - CBH12Aug08 | ecosystem: Environmental > Aquatic > Freshwater > Lake | place: Crystal Bog, Wisconsin, USA | collected...
AACTTACTCACCCACTCCTGGTTTATTGCCCTACTCGCGGCCATTTTGATTGGAGCCGTTCTCTCTGCGGTTCATCATGCGGAGGTGATTGCCCATAAAACGGGTGAACCATTTGGCACCTTGGTACTCTCCATTAGTGTGACCATTATTGAGGTGTCTCTCATTATTGCGATGATGCTTTCAGGCCATGAAGGATCGGAATTTATCGCGCGTGATGCCGTATTTGCAACGGTCATGATTGTGGTCAATGGCGTGATTGGACTCTGTATTTTTATGGGTGGCATCAAGCATCATGAAATGGTCTTTCGTAATGAAGGAACCAATTCCGCCCTGGCTGTACTCACCGCTTTAGCGACTTTTATTTTGGTGATGCCCATTGTGACTACTAGTACTCCTGGGCCAGACTTCACCAAGAGTCAGCTTGCCTTTGCGGGGATTGCCTCTTTTGCTTTATATATTGCCTTTTTGCTTTTTCAGACCATTACGCACCGCGATTACTACTTACCCAAAGCGAAAGACCAAAAAACCAATAATAATGCTCATGCTGAAAAACCCAGCAACTTCAAAACCTTAGTTAGCTGTATTTTGCTATTGATTTCTTTACTCACTGTAGTGGGGTTAGCAGAAATACTAAGCCCTGTGATTGAGGCTGGAGTCGATGCCGCTGGAGCTCCCAAGACGATTGTCGGTATTGCGATTGCCCTTTTAGTATTAATGCCCGAAGGTTATGCGGCTGTGAGAGCAGCTAGAGCCAATCGCCTGCAAAGTAGTTTGAACTTAGCGCTGGGATCAGCCTTAGCGAGTATTGGTCTGACTATTCCGACTGTGGCGGCCATTGCCATCTTCTTTAACTTGCCGCTTAGCCTAGGAATTAGTGAGCTCAACATGGTGCTGATGTACCTGTCCTTCTTTATTGGGGCGCTCACTTTAGCCATTGGTAGGACTACCATGCTACAAGGAATAGTCCATCTCATTATTTTCTTTGAGTATCTATTCTTAAGCTTGGTGCCTTAAAAGAATAATAGGACCTATGCACGCTATGAGGTATTAGCGAACCTTAACCACTTATGAATATCGATTTTTATAGGATTCCCTTAAACGACTAATCCAAATGAGCTGGCTTATAACCAGATACTAACTCTTTCAAGAGGACGAGGAGTACCTGGTCATCATTTTTATTAATCGCCTGGCTCAGTTCCCGCACTTTTAGTTCAAGCTCACCCCAAGGTAAAAACTCTTCATGAGACTTAAAGACTCTTGGGTGCACAGTTTTTTCTGGGTCCCCGTCGATGAGTAACTCTTCATAGAGTTTTTCTCCTGGGCGCAAACCAATTTCTTCAATTTCAATATCTCCTTCTGGATTGTTTATATCTTTTACATCCAAACCAGAAAGCTCAATCATCTTGCGAGCGAGATCCACAATTTTTACTGGCTCACCCATATCGAGCAAAAATACATCCCCGCCTGTTGCCAGTGTGCCAGCCTGAATTACTAACTGGGCTGCCTCAGGGATTGTCATAAAGTAACGCGTCATTCTGAAATCAGTCACTGTTACCGGACCACCATCTTTAATTTGAAGTCTAAATTTTGGAACTACCGACCCAGAAGAATTTAAAACATTTCCAAAGCGGACCATCGAGAATTTAGTCGTTGCAGAGCTATGGGCCAGGGCCTGCAAAATCATTTCGGCAAGGCGCTTACTGGCACCCATCACATTGGTTGGCCTGACCGCTTTATCAGTGCTAATCAAAATGAAGTTGGGCACACCCAACTCAATGGCAATTTGGGCTACGGTTAAAGTGCCGATAGCGTTATTTCTAATACCCTCGACTATATTGGCCTCAACTAACGGAACATGCTTATACGCAGCCGCATGATAAATGATGTACGGCTTATACTCATCCACAATCAGACGCATCCGCTCGGCATTAGTGACAGATACCAACAACGGAATAATGCGTATCTCCGATATACTCAGACGGGCAACTCGACTTATGAGTTCTTGGTGAATTTGATAAAGAGCGTATTCACTTTGCTCAACCAAGACCAATACTTTTGGGGTGTGCTCCACAATTTGACGGCACAACTCACTACCAATAGAGCCACCAGCTCCAGTGACTATGACCGTCTTTTGATTACTGTTTTTGGTAAGCAGGTCAGAGTCTGGTAAGACCAATTCTCTACCTAACAAATCATCAATATCTAAAGATCGTAAGTCATGGGTACTCACTTTACCTTGCGCTAAATCACTCATACTGGGTAATGTCTGAATACCCACCTTGGCATCACGGACTAATTTAATAATCTGATTACGACGAAAACGACTAGCCGACGGAATGGCCAGTAATACCTCACTAATATTTAGCGAGGCCACCAAATCCTCCAATCGATCAGGCTTATAGATCCGTTTGCCTACCAAGATACTTCCCTGCAAACGCGGATCATCATCTAGAAAACCAACCACTTGCATTTCATAACTATGGGACAAGGCAGCCGTCAATTGCCTGCCCGCAACTCCAGCCCCATAAATTAAGGCCTGAGGGATGGCGGCTAGCTTGAGTTGCTTGCGATAAGAATTACTTAACCAGTAGCTTGCAAAAGCCCGGCTTGCGCCAACTAACATCACTAGCACAATGGGTTGAATGAACCCAACCGTGCGGGGAACGCCTTCTATACCAATGACGGTAAAAACTACGATAAAGATCGCAGCGTAAAGGCACATGGCCTGCAATAGGGTCAGTAAAGCGAACCATCCTGAGTAACGAAAAATTTCACGGTAGAGGCCAAAGGCAAGAAAGATAGGCAAGCTCAAAAGAATTGAGACCTCTAAAACTAACAGTGGGTTCCAGCTACTACCTGAAAATAAAGGAACCCACTCACCCACTCGCAAGTAAAAAGCAAAGTAAACGCTAAGGACACAGATACCCGCATCGACAAGCAAAACAATTAAACGCTTAGCAACACGAGGAAGCCCTAAAATGGGCATAGTAATTTTATTTAACAAAACTGTTATTTCGTTTGGCATTATAAAAATTTAATGATTCGTTCACTAGCATCGCTATGCCAATTGCCATCAACAGCATATACCAAGGATATCGGTAGCGGTATAAAGCACCCATAAAGGGGGTTGTGACACCATAGATTGCGATTATAGCTATGCATAAAAAAGGTAATGCCAGTGACTTATATTTTCGAAACCAAAGGAGGGTTCCAATCAAGGATATTACAAATATAGTCTGCTCTATAATTGCCACAAAATAAAAAAAAGAAAATTTGGGCTTTATTAATAGAGAATATTGATTCGCATATGGAGTAAATACTCCCCTCAAAGTTCCCTTGAAAATATAGTGAAGTGCTTCATTAGAGTTTTTAGGTAAAAGAGTCTGGTCAAAATACGACTCGGTTTGAGTGACGTTAGTCGAAGAATCTAATCCTATAAACACTAGGCAGCGACGTCCCATCAGAGCTTTCAACTTCATGATGACCGGCTCAAAGTAACGACTTTCACTACTCCAATCTCCACTCTCAATGTTTTCCATGCAATGTGATGCGACACTTGTGTTGTTTGAGGATTTCGGCCACAAGATTGAGTTATCTTCTATTTGCGTAAGCGTCTTATCCGATGCAGCTCCATTTTGAAATAAAAATAAAAATATACAAGTCGCACTGCAGGAAAAAATTAATTGCATTATTCTCTTATTCTGAAAGGCCAAGATCACTATTTTTCCTAAAAAGATAACTGGGACAAGTGCAAGGAAAAATTGATTTATATAGGGGCGCATCATCCAAAAACATATTACCCCACTAAGAACGAATATCAACGATATTGTAAGTTTTCTAATAGAGATTACTTTGGTATTGAGGAGCCCCAATAAACCATAAGAAAAAAGCAAGGCGCCCAATAAAACTAGCGACTCCTTATTTAATTGGGAATACCACAACATCATATATGGTGATAGGGCAAGTGGCAGAGATCCAATAATTGAAGCGCCTTCTGAAAACCAATTTCTAAGTAATCTGATGAGAATAAAAACTGATGTAACATGAAGAACGGAGTTGAATAAAATAATGCCCACCTTCCCGGGAAGGATTTTTAAAAGCACAATACCAACTCCAATCGGGCCTTGTCCTTGTGGCCTAAGCTCATAGTCGCCGCCAATTTCTAGGGCATTTTTTGCAGCTTGTAGATAAAAATCAGGGTCACCCAATGACCCTATAAATCGAGGTATAACAATCCAATCCAACAAAAAACAGCTTACGATTGCATAAGAAAATATGACTGTGAGATACAAGAATAGGAAACGATCTTTTTGTAAATTAACTATATGAGTCATGTATTTAATGTGAGACTCCTTCTCGGATAATTATCTTTACGCACGTGCTCCAAAGAATTTTGATGTCAAAAATTATAGATCGTTTCTCGAGATACTCATTATCAAACTCCACTTTTTTACTGAGAGTCAACTCGTCTCGTCCGTTAATTTGAGCCAATCCAGTGAGACCCGGCACTAGGTGATGAATTCCTCGCTCAACCCGTAATTGAATCAAATCCTCCTGATTGAATAACGCAGGGCGAGGTCCAACTAAACTCATATCACCCCTTAAAATACTCCAGATCTGCGGTAATTCATCTAAACTTGTTCGCCGTAAAAATTTTCCAACGGAGGTTAAATATTGATTAGGATCCTCAAGCAAGTGCGTAGCTAAAGCAGGTGTACCCAATTTCATGCTACGAAACTTTGGCATCGAAAAAATACTATTATCGGAACCCACACGATCTGACCAATACAAAACTGGCCCCCTAGAGTTCACTTTTATTAACAAGGAAATTAATATCATAGGCACTATAAGCAAGATGCCTACGAGCAAGGCGAGTACTAAATCAAACACTCTTTTAGATAGATTCATTCAAAGCTCACCGTTTTAAGGTGTTTGCATAGAAATCTACCCATGCCTGGGTCACGGTCTCGCTAGAAAAATTCTGACAAACACGGTCTCTAGCTGAAATCCCTAGATTAGCCCTTAGTGCAGAGTTTTTTAGTAATAATTGCATTTTTTTTACAAGCTCCTCCACATTGCCGACATTAACTAAGAAGCCAGTCTTACCGTCAATCACGGCGTCCACAACCCCATCTATCCGATATGCAATCGTAGGTAAATGACATGCCGCGGCCTCAATAATGACCGACCCAAATCCCTCCCTGTAACTTGGTAATAACAATACATCAGCTGCGGCCATATAGTGTTCTGGGCTAAAAGTTGGGCCAATCCATTTCACCAGACCATATACTTGAGGGGAGCGCTCCTTTACTTGAATCATAATCTCCTCCTCATCTGGCCCAACAACCCATAATCTAGCGTTGTGATACTCGACAGTTAGATTAGAAAATGCTGCTAGTAAGTCGAATAATCCTTTATCACGGCATAGACGACCAACAAAAAGAAATACGCAGCCCCCATCGCCGACCCCTAACTCTTGCCGCAATTGTGACCTCACGCCATCATTAGGCTGGAACCTTTGTAAATCAACGCCAGAAATAGAACCCACTCCTAACATGGTAATTTTCGCTGGTTCGCATACCTTCTCCTCTAATAGAAATCGTATTTGTGAGGCGCTATCGGCAAATACGAAAGTAGCGAACTTCGCTATGGCCCAGTCCACCCGTTTAAAAATAGCTCGGTTGAAACCAGAACGCGTCGCCCAAATCTGGCCAGTAAAGGTATGAAAACGAAGAGGGATTCTTGCACAGTACGCCGCCGACATTGCTAGTAATCCCGCTTTGGGGGTCACGCTATGAACACTATCAAACCGCTTATTACGAAAGATATTCAATAACACCCACCATGCCTTTAGATCTTTTAAGAGCAAAATTTTTCTCTCTAGCGGGACATTTATGATCTTCAAATTAGAAACATCTAATTTTGGAGACAATTCGTATTGGTCAAGATTGATACAAAGAGTGACTTGATTCCATTTGGCGAGCTCCGTTAGATGGTTAATTAAAAAACCATTCACCGTAAAAGGAGTGGTTACAACAAAACAGATTTTGTTCAATTTTTCTTATCCATACATCTTTATAGATTAGTCGGCCATATCAATTACTAAAGCGCTACTAATTTAGACCTCAATCTAGAAAGTAATCTACGACGGCAATGCTTTAGATAAGTCATTACTAGCAAAAAACTATATTTGGTAGTTGAAATAAAACCATTCCGATAAATCAGTCGATAGGTATCAAGCATGCCTTTATAGCTAGCTTGTAAATCTCCATTTAAGCCATCTTGACCAAAATCGGCTTTATAAGAATACGCTAGGGGTAGATTCAGATACCACAGCTTGCCCTCTTGAAATCCAATGCTAAGCCAAAGTAGATAATCTTCGGCCTGACGTTTCCCCTCAACAAAACGCGCTACTATATTTCGCTTTAACATAATCGATCGACATGGCAAAAAATTAGACCATAGTAAGGCCCTCATATCTATTTGGCTAGCAACCAAAACTCCAAGTGATTGGGGAATTGACCGTTTTGATAAATTCAAGCTAGCATGAGCGCAAAGCACCACTTCGGGGTGAGAGCACATCCAAGAATATTGAATCTCTAGTTTCTGCGAATGCCAACTATCATCTGCGTCTAGAAATGCAATGTAAGGTTGAGTTGAATGCAGCCACCCCTCATTACGCGCACTTCCCGGACCCTTATTCTCGGACAGTGTCAATATTTTGAGCGGAAGATTGGGGTGAGTACCTTTTAAAGCATGAAGACAATTCAAAGTTTTTTGACCATCATTACTGCAATCATCAACCAGAATTACTTCTGTGGGAGGCATTGTTTGTGCAGCAACTGAATCAATGGCGCGCCCTATGGTCTCTGCGCATCGATAACATGGAATAACAACGCTAACCTCTGCAACTGCCTTCATATACGGATCCAAGTAGGCGGTAATAAATCATAATCATTATTGGAATTTACGAACCACTTGGTTGGCGCAATGACAATCTTTTTGGGATCAGGATTAAGCCAAGCGCCCCACCAACTAAAAGAGCTATTAGCGATAACATGATGCTTACATGTACTCATAAGTTGCATATCGAGATAGCTATTTTTTCTATAGTTTTGCTCTACATACTCTACAGGGTAAGGGATGGAAAGATTTTCTCGCACCCACTGCATATCGTCTGAAAAAATATAACAATGGGGTGCATCAAGCTGCTGCCCTATCTTCCTAATGGCTTCTTCATAATATGCGGGTCTGCAGACATCCATGATTTTAGATGTATTAGAGTTGCTAATATAGTCTCCGCGACGGATATGAACACTAATAGACGATGTCCGGCGAATTTTATCTTCTAAGGCTGAGTTTTGGGAGTCGAGCACGCCTCGAAATGTAAAATCATTACGAATAATATTTTCAAATGCCTTGAAATACTTTTCTGATTGCCAATATCCATATAAATAGCAATCATCAGGGGATGATGTAATCTGTGGCCAATACTGAGAATGTGGCTCCATCACAAAATGCTTACCCCTAAAATACTTTAAAAGTGGTCTTCTAATTAGCCTTTTTATAAGCTTTTGATTCCTAAATCCAATAGTTCTATTGATTAATATGCTATCGGCATACTCAACATTTAAATCAAATACAGAGTCTAATTGAAATCCATTATGAAGCGTATAGCCATCAAAGTCATAAATATCCAAATATAGCGGCTGCCCCTTAGATAACGACAAAGCTCTTGCGGTAGCGAACTGGAACATTTGATTGCCAATGCCTCCAAGGATATGACTGATCACCATTTCAAACTGCTGCAACTAAAAGTGGCTCTCTCAAATCTACTCATCTCATTTGAAAATGGAATAGGCCACAACCATAATCAAGGGAATTTGCTTGAATAAGTTGGGCATTTTCATGAAACTGTCCAGCGTCATCTACAAATGAAAAGTCCATGAGTTGAAGTGATGAAAATAAGCGTAAAACTCCAGATGGTGAGTGAACGCGGTGGGCATTAAAACAAATACGCTCTCGGCCAATGGGTAGTGATACCAAAAGATTGCCGCCTTTTTCCAGTACCCGCTGTAACTCCAATGCACCCTTGATGCTACCATTCGGGTCCAAGGAATCACCATATCGCCCTAGTCCAATATGCTCAATCACGTGCAAACACGACAAGGAGCTAATGGACTGATCTGGAAATGGTAAAGACAGAATATCTCCTGGTATTGAAGTGAGGCCCTTTAGATTTACTTTCAGGGGCCTATAATCAATAAAAACAGTATCAATAAACCCACTGAGAACGCTGATCATCGATACGCTAGAAGCAATATCAACATGCCTGGTAGGGGATGAGAGCTTTAACTTACGAGCGGCCCAGGCGCCTTGATAAAAATAGTGGGAATCAAACGGCGTACTCACTGTCCAGTCACCCAGGCATGGCTGAAGGTCTAAAAAACCCACCTTATCTGATGGCGCTAACTTTCGATAGGCCATTAAAGACTGAAAATACCTGGGAAGAAAGAAAAAACCAATGAAAGGACGTGGGTAGAGAAATGCAATCGCCCAAATTCTTAACCTGGATTTAATGCTTTTCATGATGGACGATTTTCCCAGCTAGCACGATCTACGAAAATCGTATTAATGTAGGTATCTGCGTAAGTCAGGTAGTCATTTGCATGCATTAATTCAATTATTTCAGTTAACTTTTTTTCAGATTTATCATCTGTATAACTCAAAGTTTCTATGCAAAAAACTTCTGGTCTATACTTTTTAAAATCAAAACTTTTCAAAACCATTAAGTCCCAGCCTTCAATATCAATCGATACTAGGTTGGGGGAAATTCTAAAGTTATCTGAAAAAATTTCATTAATATGCTTAATCATGATTTTTCTAACATATCGAATATAATTTTTTCCAGAGGATGCGTACCGATTTGCCTCCTCCGCAGAAAATGTATTTAAAGTAGCTGTATTCATGACATAAAAATCAGCCTCGCCAGATATAGGCCCAACTCCACAATTTAAATTAATATCCCTTGGCCTATCTTCTATAAAAAAGCGGAATAAAACTGGATCAGGCTCAACACAAACCCCTGACGAGCCATCTGCATAAAATAAGTAAGTATTACTCAGATAAGTTGGATGGTGGGCTCCAATATCCACATATGCAATCGACGAGATTCCAAGATCATTAAAAAGCTGTCGAATTATTAAATCTTCACCACATTGCGAGTATGAAATCTTAAAATTGTTAGAACGATTATTAATAAGTGTACGCGCATTTGATTTTGCTATTAATAGCATTTTCATAAAATTAGATTTAATCTTCATATAACCTGCGATCTCTGAAGCAATATTTAATTATTGAGATAAGAGCACTAATAAAATTAAATCTTTTATCGACCAATAATGCTGGGATACTCTTGAAATCCAAAACCTTAATTCGATCAGCTATTAATCTTATATTCCTAGTGCTATGCTGTCTAATTAGTTTACGCCTAAGAGTCTGACATTCCTCCCTGTCTTTACAGTCGACATCCCAAAAAAAATCTTCAAGTAGTTGAAGTTGCACAAAGGGGATTAATTGTGAATCTTGCCCTGAATGAAAACGTGCCTCATACAAAGGTTGCTCATTAACAGCAATAACACCATTTTTAGCCAATTTACAGAAAAAAACTGCGTCTGCTACTTTTCCATATTCACATGATATTCCTGAATACGACAGAGCATTAGCCTTATATATTGTGGGCGAGAAGGGTATACAAGAATTACTTGCATATTTAATGCCAACTTGACCGGGGGTTTTAAAATATTTGAGACCACTACCCACATTAAATGGAGACAATGTAGGCCCAAATCTAACATTATTGCCATTAATAAAATATCCATTACAGGATAGGGCAACCACATCATCATTAACAGCCAGCAACTCCATTTGCTTTTCAAGAAAATTTTTTAGCAATCGATCATCATCATGCAAAAGCATTAAATATTTAGTCGTACATAAAGCAAACGCTCGCTCAAAATTCCAAATAAAGCTTTCACTTTTACTAGATCCAACCCACTCAATACCTTCAATAAGATATTTTTCCATATACCTCACTAGACCCTCATCGCTACCATTATCGAAAATAATTATTTTTTTAGGTTTTACTGTTTGGGCCAGGACGGACGTAATGGCATCAGTCAAAAAATGAGGCCTATTGTAAGACATGATGCCTATTGTGATGTCTAGCATTTTTCAACTAATTCCATAATAGAGCTAGAAAAGCCTTCATGGCTGTTCAATTTTGCAGAATGCAAACGTAGAAAATTTCTTCCACTTTCAACCATTTCTCTTGCCCTAGACTCATCTATTTGATTCATACAATGAGCCATCTTATCAAACGAGCTAAAGTTTCTGAGATTTATAAAAGAATCATTAGGAAAATGAGTGGAAATATCCTCCCCTCCTAAATATATTGGAACTGTGCCAGCGACAAAGCAATCTACAATTTTTTCCGTAATGTATCCAGAGGATTCTATATTTTCTAAACAAAGTGCAAACTTAAATTTACTAATGGTTTCTTTCTTGTTTTTACAAATTCCCATATAGCTAGCCGCAATATTCCTCCTTAATAGCCGACGCCGCCAATAATACGGTAAATTTCTCAGGTCATCCCAACCGCCTCCATAAATTGTTAGCTCTTCTTTCTCTAGAAAAAATTGAATCAATTCCAAACGCTTGTCATGCAGAGATAATGTAAGAGATTTTTTATAGCTTGTGGATGTTAAGAATAACAGTCCCATTTTTATCATTCTTAACATCGCCTTGAAATTTAAAGGCACTAGAAGAAAACTTTTTTCAGAGAAGTACTTATTAGCAGCCACCAAAACAACTGCTGCTCGACCCGACCATGGAGAAAATTCCTTCATCTCATTCAAATAGTATGAAGGAAACCCAAACCTTAACTTATCTACTGATGCAGGAATTGTAAATTGATCTTTTAAAAGTCCAAAGCCTAGCTTATACTTGAACTTGTCTATGTAATGCTCTTTTTTATCATAAAAGTTAGCGGCATATAGTGGAGCCTCCAAACAAACTAATATAAATGGGGTTGCCCCTTTTTCAATTAGTGCAGCACCAATCTTTGAATCCATCTCTTGAATCACGAGAGCTTCTTTAGGATTCCATTCTCCATCAAAAACTTTAGAGATAGCAATATCTCCGGAGGCCATCACAATTCCCGACTGTTGTGAAAGCAAATAGAGGCAATATATCCAACCTGCACCCGGGAATTGATCAGCCCATTCCCTTACCTTTAATGAATCATTCATAAAAGAATCATTATCTGAGCAAAAGACTATAAACATATTATCTCTGAATCCACTGATAATTAAAGGTTGGGCCAATCCTTTTCATCATCCATTAAATTCCCTTCCTCAATAGGACATATTGAAATATTAAAAATAAAATAGCTTGGATGCATAATATCCCCAATAACAGAATTCCTGAATCATTGGAGTCGCCTACGCCCAACTTAACAAAAGCCGAAATTCCCAATAATGCTAATCCAAGGATAAGTCCCTGCAATATAACTCTCCATAAACTAGCAATTTTTATATTGAGGTTCGTAACGTACATTGCAACAACAAGTGCCATCGTTCCTGATATCGATAAAGCAATTCCAACTCCATCCATTGAAAATATTGGAATAAGCAGCCACACTAATATTGGAGTCAAAATTGCTCCCACTACACTTGGGAGAATTAGCCATCGAGTATTCATTCGAGCATGTGCAGCCATGCCAAATACAGCCATTAAAGTTCGGGCGATCTCACCAAAAGCTCCGTAAATTACATACTTCACGCTCTCCTGATATACGGGACCCAGAATTAACCGGACTAATTCTGGCGCAGTAGTAATAATTAAAAATCCAGTTAATACTAGCGATGGAATTGCATAACTTGCATACTCACTCCAGGCCAAATCATCGCCACCAATTTCTTTGCGAGCCAATCTCTTATAAAATATAGGTTGAAAATAGGCGGTAATGATTGAATCAAACCCAGCAATAATTCCAGAACTAAGCCCATATCCCGCTACAAATAAACCCAAATCAAATAACCCTAAAGAGGATTCCATTTGATATCGATAGCTTTGACTCTGAATCCATCCCAATAATACTGCCACTGAAATAGGCCATGAGTATTTCAGAATAGCCATGTAAGTAGGAACGATAAATTCCTGACTATTTTTTTTTATATTTTTAATCTTTTTAAAAAATATATATAGCCCAATACAGCCCACAAGGGTTTGCCCTAATAGTAACCCACCAAGCCAATACTCCGCCTTATAAGAGAATAATTTTGAGAGGAAGAATGCAAAGAATAAATTAAAAGCCACAGTTGCTACATTTAATCCTGTAAACCATCCTCTAAATCCCAATAAGTTCATGTTGGAGATAGAAACTTGGTTTATGGTGGACAGCATTAAATTTCCTGCGACTAAAAATAGAAGCCAATTAAGTGAAATATTTGGGCCCCGCCAGCCGCCAGTTATTAACAACATTAAAATCAAATCTGAAAAAAAACTTACAACTATTAGATACAAAAAAAAATAAAATAGATATCTATGAATCCTTCCAGTCTCACACCATTCATGCAAAAATCTATTCATATACATTCCAATAGGATTTAAAAGAAATAGCGCAAAAAATGCAATTGTTGAGACAACTATCGAAATTTTTCCTAGCTCATCCGGAGCTAAAACATGAGTTGCAACCCTGAGAGTCATTAGTAAAATAAAAAATTGGAATATCCTGCCTAGTGCAATCAGTATCATAAGATTATTCGATTGAGTTTGTTATGGAGATGTAGCATTAGATATCCACTGGAAAATAATTTTTATCTTCTGCCTTAACTTAAAATAATAAAGCGAAGCTTCTGTTTGGAGAATCCCCATAAATCCAACTAACCTATCAGTCTTTTTTGCATACCAGATATTGCAACCTGTTTTTTTAAATCTAATAAATCCTTTAGAGTTCATGTGCTCATTAATGCTAGAGTCTATTCCATAGGAGTTATCCTCAATGATCACTATTCTAGGGTGGATTAAATCAAATGAAAGCCCCTTAAGAACGCTTAACTCATGCCCTTCAACATCAATAGTTATGAAATCTGGATGTAATATCCCTCTACTATATAAAATATTGTCTAATCGAGCTGTTTTAACAGTAATTTTTTTCGGAGCTTGATTGCTTAAACTGCTAATTCTTTCAAAATGAGAGTGATTTAGCTCCATTGTAGATAAAGTCTCGACCCCTGTTGCTATATAGAAATCTACCTCAC
>Ga0007854_10001861_pt1 | contig 13321 bp, 12 predicted proteins | sample CryBogCBH12Aug08_FD_60382 | JGI IMG/M metagenome (GOLD analysis project Ga0007854, IMG submission 60382) | Freshwater microbial communities from Crystal Bog, Wisconsin, USA - CBH12Aug08 | ecosystem: Environmental > Aquatic > Freshwater > Lake | place: Crystal Bog, Wisconsin, USA | collected...
CTGGATAGCCGTTGAAATATTTCAGTCAACTGCACTGGTTCAGGATTCATAACGAGCTTGCCAGAATCAGCTTGAACGATGGTCAGCACGTCATTCACCATCTCCAGCAATCCATCTCCAGCATTCTGAATACTGGCAACATAATCAATGGCCTTTTCGTCCAGATCTCCTTCCAAAAGCAGTTGGGAGTATCCCAGAATGGCATTAAGTGGCGTCCGCAATTCGTGGCTCAAGTTAGAAATAATCTGCGATTTGGCGACACTGGAACGCTCTGCCACCTCTTTGGCTGTCTGCAGTTCATAGGTTTCTCGGACTTGGGTAACGTCCCGGGCTAAGCAATAAACGTCTATTTTCTTGCTATCTATCCGTTCAACGGGACCAACCGAAACTTCAATCCATCTGTAAATCTCATCTATATTTCTTACGCGCAAGGTTTCGCTGAATACCTCCTTTTTGTGAATCAGGCGATCGATCACCGCTTGGACGATTCGTGTATCTTCGGGATGGACGAGTTCAAAAATATAGTTTGGGTCCGGCTGAAATACTTCCGACGGAAACCCGAGCAATGATTCGATCTGGCGAGAAATGAAGGTCACGGATGGCTCCGCTGTTTCAACATCCAATGTTACAAAAAGGACAGTCTCGCCTATGCCGTCAACGATCATTCGGTATAGGTTTTGACTCTGTCGCAGCTTTTCCTCGACATCAAGCCGATCCGTGATGTCTACGGTAAAGGCATAGATGTGATCAACCATCCCAGTTTCGTCGAAAGTTGGTCTGCTGTTGCGCTCCAAGACTCGGTACGAACCATCACTAAGCTGCACTCGATAAGTCAGCGTCGATGGATTCCCAGTTTGCCTAACTGTATGTGTATCTTTGAGAAACCTCTCCAGGTCATCGGGATGAATCTTCTTGAAGAATAACTTGGGGTCTTGGAGCATTTCAGCAATGCTGATGCCTGTTCTTTCAGCGGCCAACCGTGAAATGAAATCGTAGTGAGGATTCGGATCGCCCTTCCGATAACTTGCACGGGTGATGACCTGATTGGTACCTTGAATGATTGAGTCTAAGAATTTCTCATTTTCCTTAGCGACTCTCTCTGCTTGTACGCGGTCCGTAACGTCATGGATAACGGCGGCAACGTAGACTTGCGAGCTAAATGAAAATCGAGTAACGGATGCTTCGATCACCATTCTTTTTCCATCATGGCGCTCAAACTCGATGGCTTCAATTGTTCCTGTCCTGGTGGCTGGTCCAGTAGCATGAATAAATTTGTCGACCGACTCTCGGTGAGCCGACCGGAATGGAATTGGAAGTACGTCTGTTAGTGGCTTTCCCAAGGCATTTTGTGCTTCCAATCCCAAAAGGTTCTCGGCTCCGACATTGAACACAACGACCTTTTGTTCAGCATCAATTGCGATAATGGGGTCGGAAGACGCCATCATCAAGGCTGCTAGGAATTCGCTTTTTGATCCGGATTCAGCGTGAACAGCCAGCGTCTGTTCCCATTGATACCAAGGATGTTCGCCCTCAGAAATTGTGCCGCTACTCATAAATGAATTCCAGAACCCAAACCAAAAATGGTTGGCCTTGTAGATTGGATGGGACCAGATTCAAGTTGTTCAATCGGGTGCCAACTACTCAAATCTGAAATCACCATAACGATTCATATCGGCAACTCTTGGAAAATCCATATCTGGCGAGACCTTTCGATATTTGGATTGCTGGAAACTTTCCGAACCATAAGCTTAGTCTCAGAATCTGTCAATTGGCCAATCCACGGTTTGCTATCAATTGTGAGCATCGTCGCTGGTTCGGTTAGATTTGAACACTGCTCAAGATAGGTCTTTATCGGCTGACCCACAGTGCTGCTGGGTGAGTTGGCGACCCGGAATATTTTGTTGAATGCGGGATTGGCATACTCGATCAACCCGTTGTGCGATTCCAAGGCAACACCGTCCGGAAAGGAATCCAGAATCGATTGCATTCGTTCTAAGGCATGGGCAATGACAGACATCATGTCGGCTCTGCCTTGTGCTTCCTTAAAACGCAACATGAAATGCCTAAAGCTCTCGACAAACGGCTGCAAACTCTGGACGTCCGTTAATGTGAATTCCTTTTGACGATCACCTACTGCCAAGACGCCAAGAAGTTGGGACTCATTCATGATAGGAAGCACTAATACGTTTTGAATCTTGTCGTCTTGAGTGGTATAGCCAAGGCTCCATTCAACGGTAATGGGTGCATTGTCAATGATCGGTTCGTTTTGATTGAGAGCTTGTGTGACCGCGTGTATTGGTCTTCTTAACGATGGCTTGAGGCGCTCATTAGGAGCTACGGTATTACATTTTATTGCTAAAGTGTTGAGTAATGGTCCCTCGATTGATGGCAGGCATTCTGCAAGGAGGCCAAAATTAGTATTGCAGTGTGCAAGCGTAAGGTTGAGGAGTGATTCAAAGCTCTCCTGGCTATTAAGCTTGCCCCCGATATAGGCAAGAGATGCCTTTGTAATGCCTTGGAGAGCTTCCCGATCCATTAAGAGCTGGTTTTGGACGGCTAACTGTTGGGACAGATCATGAATGAGTTTCTCTGAATCCTGCTGATTCCTTTCCGCAACTTTGTTCGCTTCTTCAATGGAATACCGTGCCGTCAGCTCCGTCCTTGAAGCTGCACCTGACTTCGTTAGTAACCTTCGCCAGTATGAGGCGACGGTATCTTTAGAGATGTTAAGCTCACTGCTAATCTGACGATCGGTGTAGCCGCGAGAAGCTAGTTCAATGAGCTCAATCTCACGCGGAGAGTAGCTTACTGAATATCCGATTCTGGTTTGTTCCGATCTTGGCAAATAGTTCACCATAAACAATGGACAACAATTTGTAACGTGAGTTGCCAGTAGTAATACTGGCTGATTGTTACATGTCTTAACTGAAGTTAACTGATCCTGGGAAATATGACAAGTGGCAAGTTTGCGTGCGGTTGCAAATGAGACTTGCGCCAAAAAAAACATTAAAAGGTAATAGGCGATCGGTTAGGATGAGGGATAGACTCACCGAAATATAGTTAAGAACTATTTATTGAACTTTTGACGAGACAGGTACTCAGATAAATATGGAAGCACACTTGATTGAACAGTCAAGAATATTGGTGGTTGACGACGAAGCGGCAAACGTCAGCTTTCTGGAAGTGCTCCTTGGTATCGCGGGTTATCGCCAGATTTTTAGTACGACTGATCCACGCCGGGCGTGTGACATGTTTGATGCACACAAACCTGATATTGTGCTCTTGGACTTGTCCATGCCTTTCTTGGATGGATTTCAGGTTATTGATGCTCTCAACGAGCGGTTCGGAGCGCACCATGTGCCTATCTTGGTGCTTACTGCCGATGCCACCAAAAGCACCAAGCATCGCGCTTTAGGTAGCGGAGCAACCGACTTTCTGACCAAGCCTCTTGATGCCGATGAGGTTTTGCTACGCATCTCTAACCTCATTACCGCTCGAAGAGATCGACAGTTATTGGATCAACTGCTTGGCAAGCGGACGCATGAACTTGATGAAGAACAGGCGAAAGTTCGAGTTCTGGAAAAGGCTGCTCTTGCTGCTGCCCAAGCCAAGAGCGATTTTTTGGCCAACATGAGTCATGAGCTGAGAACCCCGATGAATGGCATTATGGGGGCGACATCGCTCTTGGCGCAGAAGACGATTGACCCTGATAAGAAACGTATCAGCTCAATCATCATGAACAGTTGCCGTAGTCTCCAAGCGGCTCTCGATGAAATCCTGGAGATTTCAAGTCTGGAGGCAGGGCATGCAGAAGTTCTAAATCAATGCTTTAGCCCGGAAAGGGTCTTTGAAGAAGCGGTGGCTCTCTATGAAGCTGAAGCGCTCAGGAAAGGACTGACACTTTCAAGACCCGAAATTACTGGATCGGTCCCAATGGTGCACGGTGATCCCATTCGATTACGGCAAGCAATTGGGAACATCGTTTCAAACTCGGTGAAATTTACTCTGGCGGGTGAGATTAGGGCTGATTGGAAATGGGAGCAAATTGACCAACATTTAAATTTGGTTTATAGGGTGAAAGATACTGGAATCGGAATCAGCGATTCAGACCAAGCCAAGATTTTTGAAGCATTTAGTCAAGCAGATAGTTCGAGGTCTCGCAAGTATGGGGGCGTTGGATTGGGTTTAACGATTGCTCAGCGAAATATCCAATTGCTCGGCGGGAAATTGACCCTTGAAAGCCAAGAAGGTGTCGGCTCAACGTTCACGCTGAGCTTGTCCCTGCCGTTAAGTGAGGTTGAAGCGAAGGACCCTATTTCTGTAGCCGAACCAATTTCGCCACCAAAATGTGGAGTACCGAAGGTCCTGCTTGTAGAGGACAATGAAATCAATCTGATGGTTGCAGAAGAGATGTTCACAGAGTGCGGGTGCCAGGTGGAATCAGCCCCGAATGGACTACTCGCGGTATCGATGAGTGATGATACGCCTTATGACTTGATCATGATGGATATACAGATGCCTCTCTGTGACGGAGTCGAGGCTACGAGACAGATTCGAGCCCGAGAGTCGCACTCTGGGATTAAGCGAACACCTATCGTGGCTATGACAGCGAATACTCGGGCAGATGACGTGCAACGTTATTTTCAAGTTGGAATGGACGATGTTTTGCCAAAACCGATCACGCTTCAACTTGTGAAAGAACATTTGCAGAAGCAGGGAATTAGCCCATTGAGTTGAGCTCATTCTCGTGCTCAACGTGGACTAATAATCAAGAAAGGATGTAGGGGGTTTACCTAATCTAATTCGGTTCCACTACGGAAACCAGGTTCGACGATCTGGTCAATGCACACTGCGCGGATACGCTTCATTTATGAGCAACGAATCCATTCCGCAGTCGTTTGAGACTCTCGCCCTTCATGCAGGTCAAAGCGTCGATCCGACAACCAAATCCCGAGCGGTTCCGATCTACCAGACCACTTCCTACGTCTTCGATGATACATCGCATGCCGCCAGACTCTTTGGACTCCAGGAATTTGGCAACATCTACACCCGGCTCATGAATCCGACCACGGACGTGTTTGAGCGCCGAGTTGCTCAATTGGAAGGAGGGACTTCTGCCGTTGCCACTGCGAGTGGGCAAGCAGCAGAAGTGCTGGCGATTACCAACATTGCAAGTGCTGGAGACGAAATCGTTGCATCAACATCTCTGTACGGAGGAACCTATAACCTTTTTCACTACACCTTGCCCAAATATGGAATCACCGTGCGATTTGTGGATCCATCTGACCCGACATCGTTTGAGAAGGCAATCAATGAAAAGACCAAGTTGATCTACGGCGAATCGGTGGGAAATCCAAAGCTGGACACATTCCCATTTGAGGCAGTCTCCGCGATTGCCACGCGAAACGGTATCCCACTCGTGATCGACAACACTCTTCCAACACCCTATTTGCTGAAGCCGTTTGAGCATGGTGCCAATGTCGTTCTCCACTCAGCTACCAAATTTATCGGTGGTCATGGGACGTCAATCGGTGGTGTAGTGATTGACGGTGGGAATTTTGATTGGGGTAACGGCAAATTCCCTGGCTTTTCCGAACCTGATCCGTCCTATCACGGCCTGAATATCTGGGACGTCTTTGGCAATTTCCCAGGACTCGGAAATGTTGCCTTTGGGATCAAGGCCAGAATTGGTGGTCTTCGAGACACGGGAGCGGCGCTCTCGCCATTTAACGCTTTTTTATTGCTTCAAGGCTTGGAAACTCTCCACCTTAGAGTGCAACGGCACTCCGAGAACGCCCAACGCGTTGCAGAATTCCTTGCTTCCCATCCTAAAGTCAAGTGGGTCAATTATCCTGGATTAGAAAGTCACTTCGACCATGCCGAAGCCAAGAAGTATCACTATCGAGGACAATATGGTGCGATTGTGGGCTTTGGCATTGAAGGAGATTCCGAAGCTGCTCAGGCTTTCATCGACAAGCTTCAAATTTTCTCCCTGTTGGCCAATGTGGGTGATGCCAAGTCCCTGGTAATTCATCCTGCCTCGACGACTCACCAGCAGTTGACTACGGAAGAGCAACTCACCACCGGTGTGACTCCTGACTTTATTCGACTATCTGTGGGAATAGAAAGCGGTGATGACTTGATTGCTGATCTGACCCAAGCATTGGGTTGAAACTCTATCAAACGTGTCAGGCCAGTTTTGGAATCCACTTGCGTTCCAAAACTGGTCCAAAATTCCATCCTGATTCTTAGGGACTAAGTGCCCGATTGGACCGAAGTTGGTGGTAAGTTGCCCCTGTGATGCTTCTTGCTCTTTTAGGGGGATATGCGATGGTGGGTTCGAACCTAACCACTGTTCATGCTGGGGAACTAACTTTATCGATCAATCAGTCGGGATGGATTGAATCCATTCAATTGCACGGGAGCACAGAATTGGTGCCGCCCAATCACCCATCTCCTTTGCTGACCCTGAAGTTAAGCAATCAGGTTCTGGAACCGAAAGCGGCAAGCTGGCGAGTAGATAAGCAGGAAGTCGTGCTCGATTTTGGAGCGATTAAGGCAATCGTAAAGGTTCGAACTCAAGGTGCCCATCTCTCAATGGAATTAACCAGGCTCACCCCCAAGGCTGGAGTAGAGACCGTTGTTTGGGGACCGTACGCCACCACACTTAAGGAGTCCATCGGCGAAACAATTGGAGTAGTGCAAGGGAAAGGAATTGCATTCGGGCTCCAAGTTCTCAACGTCAAAACGCTGGGTGGATACCCCAACACCGAGGACGACATCGAGCCTTCGTACGATATTTTTTCAACTGGCAATATCGTTGACATGAATGATCGAGATGCCGCAACCGATAACTACAGGGGAGATACTGCCCGACCAACGGATTTTGGTTCAGTCGTCCAGGCCTACACTCGTGACCGCAGTAAGACTCGGATCATTGAGAATTGGGGCCACAAATTCTACACCGCACCTGCCTTTAAGGACGGCGGTGTGGTCGGAAGTAAGGTTGCTCTGTTTGGATGCTCGCAGTCAAAGGCGCTTCAAACCATCGGCGAGATCGAAGTTGCTGAAGGCCTCCCTCATCCGATGATCGATGGAGTCTGGGGAAAGTTAAGTCCCACTGCTCACGAATCCTATCTCGTAATGGGTTACGACTCTAAGAATCTCCAAGAATGCATCGATGTCACGAAGGCTGCAGGTCTGAAGTATCTGTATACCGATGGTGGATTTGAGTCTTGGGGACACTTTACGATGGACCCAAGCGGTTTCCCTAAGGGGTGGGATAGCCTCAAAGAAAGCGTTCAAAAGGCGAAGGCGCAAGGAGTTCGACTTGGAATTCACACCTTGTCTAACTTCATCACACCCAATGATTCATACGTTACTCCCAAGCCTGATCCGAGGTTAGCGGAGGTTGGTTCCAGTTCTATCGTCAACGCGATCAATTCGGATCAAGTCGAGATTGAAATCGCCGATCCAAAGTTCTTCAACCAAATGTCAAACAACACATTGAGAACTGTCCGAATTGGCGACGAGCTGATTGAATACGGTCACGTTTCCAGTGAAGCTCCGTGGAAGTTGATTGAGTGCAAGCGGGGTGCTTTTGGGACAGCTAAATCTTCTCATGCCAAGGGACAACGCATCGCGAAGCTGATGGATCACGGCTACAAGACTTTCTTGACCAATGCCGAGTTGAGTAAGGAAGTGGCGACCAATATCGCAAAGCTCTTTAATCACACCGGAATGCTTCAGCTATCCATGGATGGCTTGGAAGGAAACTGGTCGACCGGTATGGGGCAATATGGACGTACCTTGTTCGCGAAAACTTGGTATGACCATCTGGACCCTGCCATCAAGGGTGAAGTGATCAACGACGCCAGCAACCCAGGTGCATTCAACTGGCATATTTACACTCGAATGAACTGGGGCGAGCCTTGGTACGCCGGATTTAGAAAGAGTCAAACCCTGTACAGGCTCAAGAATCAAAGGTATTTCAAGCGAAACCTCATGCCTGGCATGCTCGGATGGTTCTTGATGAATTCACAAACCACCGTAGAAGATATTCAATGGTTGCTCGCGAGAGCTGCGGGGTTTGATGCTGGGTTCTGCATCACAACCAGTTTGGATGCGATTCATCACAATCCAAACTCAAAGGAGATTCTTGCGGCCGTAAAAACATGGGAGACGGCGCGACATGCACATGCCTTTCCGGAAGATCTGATGCCTGCGCTTCAGAATATTGACCATGAATTTGAGCTTGTTCAAAGTGCTGAAAATACGTGGGAACTCACACCGATTCGATCTCAAAAGGCAGTCTTGACCAAGAATCCTGTCTCCTTCGACTTTGAAAATACTGTCGGCTCGCGATTCACCAAACTGGTTTTGATCGTGCCCGACAAGGTTAACGCCTCGGCTATCGAGGTGAAGTTAGATGGTAATCCGGTTATCAATCAGGTTTCGGAAGCTCATGGCTACAAGCATCTTGAGTGGAATTTATCGGAGGCCACAGGCGGAACTCACCACATCACTGTATCTGCGAGCCTTTCTGGTGAAGGCACTCCTGCGGTGGACCTGGAATTGCGAAACCCCATCGATCATTCTCGTGAATTGAAGGGAGTGCACAAGTAGGAAAGCATGCGAATTCTTTACATTGATATCGACTCGATGCGGCCCGACCATCTTGGGTGCTATGGATACCACCGGAATACCAGTCCCAACATCGATCTGCTAGCCGCAGATGGGGCTATTGTTAGGAACCTCTATGCTTCAGACACCCCTTGCCTGCCGAGTCGGACCGGTTTCTTTGGTGGGCGGTTCGGTACTCAGACTGGAGTGGTGAATCACGGTGGAGTTTGTGCCGATTTGCCAATTCAAGGACGTTCGCGAGATTTTCGGTCGGACGCTGCAAACCGATCTCTGGCTTCTATCTTGACGCGATGCGGGTATTGGACGGCATCTATAAGCCCATTCCCCAGGCGGCACAGTGCGTACCAGATGGTCTACGGATTCCATGAAACGATCGACACAGGGCGAGGTGGTCTAGAGAATGCAGAAGAGATATTCGCTGAGGTAGAGCGATGGCTGAACGGCCGGGGCAAGCAAAATAATTGGTTCCTCCATGTAAACATGTGGGACCCGCATACCCCTTACGACACTCCTGTGGAATTTGGGAATCCATTTGAAGGGGACCCAATCGATCCTTGGTTGGTTCCAGACGTCTTAGAGAAGCAACGAGAGTCCTATGGGCCTCATTCTGCCCGAGAAGTGCCCGATTACGATTCAAATATGAACCCAAAGTTCTGGCCATGGGGGCGAGGCGAAATTGCCAGTCTGGATGATGCCAAGATCCACATAGACGGATATGACTGTGGAGTTCGATATGCAGATCAGTATGTTGGGCGCATCATGAACATACTCGCTGATCTCCAGATTGATGAAGAAACGATCGTCATCGTAGCTGCCGACCACGGCGAGAATCTTGGGGAGCTGAATATCTGGGGCGACCACCAGACTGCGGATGAATTCACGAACCACATTCCTGGAGTGATTCGAATTCCTGGTTCGGCATTCAAGAACCACGTCATCGAAGGATTTCATTATCACTTGGACCTTGCGGCAACGATTCTAGATATTGCCAGCGATAAGGGAAGAGATGAGATGGTCCAATGGAATTGGCAAGGGCGGCCATTTGTCCTACGAGGAGATGCACTGGCCTCGGACCGAGAAAGACTGTTTCTGAGTCAGGGGGCATGGAGCTTGCAGAGATCAATGAGATGGGACGATTGGTTACTCATTCATACCCAACACACTGGGATCAAGGATTTCTCAGAGTGGATGCTTTATGACTTAAAGAAAGATCCCCACGAGACGACAAACGTCGCCGCAGCCAACACCGAATTGGTCAAAGAGCAGGGAAGGTATCTGCAGGAAGAGTTTGCTCGTATGGCGAGCGAATGTTGCTTGGGTGATCCTTTCAAAGTTGTTGCTGATGAAGGCGGTCCACTACACGCTCGTGTCCACGGGTACAACTGGATCCCGTACCTACAAAGGCTTCGAGAGACAGGAAGGGCGCATCACGCCGATTGGCTGGAGCGAAACGGCAGTGCGCCTAGACCTCCTGAGCTTGCCGCTTACTGAACGTGGTCAAACCCGCTGTCATAATGCAGTTGGGCAATATCGGTTGGGGGCTTTCGGATGCTTGCGTATCCCGAATACTCCTTTTCCTCGCACATGAAGGTCGTAAAGAATTGATGCTGGCGCCACTCGCGGCATTCGGCCAATCCTTCGGATACTTTTCCGACCACTTGGTTTTGAACGTCGATGTCGGCCCACGCATCGTCCTCGTTGGCCCGTTCCTGGGTCACAGATTCAACCCACTGAGCATCATCCAAGGTGCCTAAGAAGGTCAGACGGTTATAGCTCCAAATGATGATCGATAACCCTTGAGCGCGAAGTCTCCGTATGGTGCGTCTGGATGTATTTGCGATCATATCCTTGTCCCCTTTGATTGTTTACGCCAATCGATGTTCCAATAAGCGAAAAATCCTGCAAGCCCTTGCTGGGACTTGCAGGATCTTCTTGATTATGGCTTGATTATTGAACCTCTTCAATTCCCCATTCTAGGTGAAGGAGTGCATATTCTTCTGGGCGTTTTCTGAGGACTGCGAATCCTGCGTATTGGCGGCCCTCATGATAAAACGTGACATAGAACTGGTACTGCTTCCAACCCATGTTTTTCTCAAGAGTCTGCGATACTTTTCCGAACACTTGGGTCTTGCACTCTGTCTGTTCCCACTGACTCTCTGAATCATTCCTGCCCTGAGTGATCGCTTCGATCCATTGAGCATTTTCCAGTGTTCCAAGGTAGGAAACGCGAGCTTGATCCCAAATGACTATGGAGAGATCACTTGCAACAGCTCGACGGCCGCTTCGAGTGAATGAATAACTCACAGGAGGTGGCTGGAGGTGAGTCTCGTGACTATAAACTTGTGGTGCGGGGAGGTTCTGTACCATTTTTCTCGGTTTAGTTGGTCTCTGCAGGGTGTTTCGGCACCCTGCAGATGTTTCTTTAGGGGGTCACCGTCAAACTAGCCGTTTTGGACGTTGTACCGTAGGTCGAAGTGATCGTTACCGCCGTGTTCGCTGTGACTTTGGTCGGTTTGATCGTGAATGTTGCAGTTGTGGATCCTGCTGCTACCGTGACGCTGGCCGCTACGGGGGCGACGGTTGTGTTGGAACTCTTCAATGTGACTACCGCACCCGATGGGCCTGCTGGTCCAGAGAGGGTTACTGTACCCGTTACCGTATTCGAGCTGTTGCCTTGAATAGTCGAGGCCGACAGAGTAAGTCCGGAGAGGGTTGCTGCGGTCACTGTCAGAGTCGCCGTCTTGGAAACTCCACTTGTGCCTGTGATCGTAACTGATGCGTTGGAATTGACTGCCTTGCTTGTGACCGTGACTGTCGCTGTCTTCTGGCCCGCCGCAACTGTAACCGAAGCTGGCAGTGTAGCGGCAGAAGTGTTGCTTGATCCAAGCGTCACAACCGTTCCGTTTGAACCGGCTGGTGAGGTCAAAGTCACAGTTGCCGTAGAGTTGGCCACACCACCAAGGACCGATGTCGGAGATAAGCTGACTGAGCTCATCGCGGCTGGATTGATCGTGTACGTCGCACTGGTAGATGTACCGCCAGCTGACGCTGTGATCGAAGCCGCCGTTGAGGTGTTGACTGCACCCGCAGTGAATGTGAATGTGCCAGTCGTTTTTCCAGAGGCAACGGAGATTGACGTCGCCGATAGAGATATTGATGTGCTTGTGGAAGACAGTGCTACAGTCAGACCAGCTGACGGAGCGGCACCGTTCAAGGTGACGGTACCGGTAATGACCGTTCCAAGACCACCGTAGCCGCTGGTGCCACTCAGGCTCAGTGACTTCACGGTTGTGGCACTGATGGATAGGGAAGCGGTCGACGAGCCGTTGCCCGATGCCGCGGTGATAGTGGCAGTGCCTGCCGTTGCAGAGGCAACTGTAGTGACTGTGAACGTCGCTGAGGTTGCTCCCGCAGCCACGGTTACCGTTGCTGGAACGGTAGCCAATGTGCTTGAAGAGCTCAAGTTCACAACCAACCCACCTGTTGGAGCAGCTTCTGCGAGCTTCACGGTTCCAGTCACCGAAGTACCACCGATGACTGATGAACTACTCAAGGTCAAAGATGAGGGATGAGGCACGGTAAGCGTGAGACTTGCCGTTGCACTGCTTCCTGACATGGCAGCCGTAACCGTAGCCGTCGTCGATGTAGCCACTGTTGAGGTGGTCACATTGAACGTTCCACTCGATGCGCCGGCCGCGATTGTAATCGAAGCGGGAACTGTAACCGCGGTGCTGGAAGAAGTCAAAGTAATGACCTGACCACCGGCAGGAGCAGCACTGTTGAGTGTGACAGTTCCGGTCAGTGTCGTTCCGTTACCGCCTTCGATTGTCGATGCAGAAAGAGATACGCTCGAAACCTTGGTTGTGATGCCAAGTACTTGGTTGACCAGTCCCGCAAAGTTAGGGGCACCCCAACCGGTTGCAGTATCCCAACCTGCTGCCGCAGTGCTGGTTGTGCTGTTTGGAAGCGTTCCGTTGCTTCCAGAAGTGACGTCGTAGAAAATGGACGAGTTCCCGTTGTAGGAATACAGGAGGTCGTTAATTCGTCCGAATCGTTGCTTGCCGGCCGCGTTGGCAGTGAGTCCACCACTGGCAATGATCTGTTGTTCAGCAATCGCAAGTGAAGCAGCCATTGTCGGTGAAGCAGCGCTCGTTCCACCGAATCCTGTATAGATTCCTGACGTGCTGATCGTTCCCCAACTATACGTTCCTGCAGGCCAATACATGTAGTATCCGGTATTGGCATCGGCATTTGCGGCAATATCAGGAACCAGGCGGTAATTTACGCCAGAAGGTCCAACTGCGCTCTGATAGGAAGGTTTTGTGTTGAACGAGAGAGCGGTCGTCTGCCAGCCACCACCACCGCTTGTCCAAGTGGTTTCGGTAGTTCGGTTGCCCGTCGTGTCCGTAGTGACCGATGTTCCACCGACAATCAGAACTTCTGGGTCCACATCTGGATAGCCGTAGGTGCTGATTGTTGTCCCAGTGTCACCGGCCGCTGCAAGGTAAGTGATTCCCTGCGCGCTCATCGACAGGTGAAGATTATGCGCTGAAGCAGCAGTTGTTGCTGCGAGTCCCCAGCCATAGCTCTCTGTGATGATGTCAGCCAGATTATCGTTGACCTCTTTCGTCAAGACGTTGATCAGGTCGCCACTGTAGCCATCGTAAACAATGATGCT
>Ga0007854_10001865_pt1 | contig 13303 bp, 4 predicted proteins | sample CryBogCBH12Aug08_FD_60382 | JGI IMG/M metagenome (GOLD analysis project Ga0007854, IMG submission 60382) | Freshwater microbial communities from Crystal Bog, Wisconsin, USA - CBH12Aug08 | ecosystem: Environmental > Aquatic > Freshwater > Lake | place: Crystal Bog, Wisconsin, USA | collected...
AGCGGTTCCATGACGAACATCGCCAGCGTGAGTTCGCCGACGATTGACACGAACATTCTAAATAACATCACGCCGCCGGTCATCACTGCTGTCACGCCGCTGGCGGATATCAGCGTGGTGAAAACCGGCCCGGCGGGAATTCTTTTCGGGACAAATTTCAATTACACCATCACCGTCAGCAATGCTGGTCCTTCCACCGCTGCCAGTTTGATTGTGACGGACAACCTGCCTACTGGCCTCTTATTTGTGAGCGCTTTGCCCACCACGACGACCAATGCGAGCAATCAAGTGATTTGGAATCTCGGCAGCTTCGCTGCCGGCACCGGTAGCAATTTGACGGTGACCGTAATTTCGACGACGCGCGGAAGTGTGACCAATATTGCCACCGGCGGCAGCCCGACCCCTGACCCGGTGCCGACGAACAACGCCGCGCCGCCGGTCGTCACGGCTGTGACCAACAATCCGCCCATCGCGAATCCCGACGGCTACGCCGTCACCGAAAACACGACGAATATTTTCAGCCCGCTGCTCAATGACTTGGTGCAAACTCCGGGCGGCAGCCTGACAATCATCGCGGTCAGCTCGACGAACGGCATCGTGAACATTCTTAACGGCACGAATGTCGTCTTCACGCCGACGAATAATTTCCTCGGCACCATAGCGATTGGCTACACGATTACGGATAATGTCGGCGGCACCAACAGCTCGTTCATCAGCGTGCTCGTGACGAACATCCCGCCGGTCGCGAATCCCGACAGCTATGCCGTCACAGAAAATACGACGAATTCGTTCGCGGTTTTGGGGAATGATTTGGTGCAAACGCCCGGCGGCAGCCTGACGCTGCTCTCGGTCAGCACGACGAACGGCGTGGCGGTCAGCGGCACGAATATTATGTTTACGCCGTCGGCGAATTATCTCGGCATGCTGACTTTGAATTACAGCATCACCGACGGCATTGGTGGCACGAATAATTCCTTCGTTACCGTGCTCGTGACCAACATTCCGCCGCTGGCAAATCCCGACGCTTACACGGTGGCAGAAAATACGACGAATACCTTTGCGCCGTTGGCAAATGATCTGTTGCAGACGCCGGGCGGCATGTTGCAAATCATCGGCGTCAGTCCGACCAACGGCGTGGCGACGATTTTGAATCTCACAAACGTGGTCTTCACTCCGTCATCAAACTTTGTCGGCACGGCGACGATTGGCTACACAATCACTGACGGCATTGGCGGCACGAATAACTCGCTCATCACGGTGACGGTGACAAATTTGCCGCCGACCGCGTTTGGCCAGTCCGTGGCCACGACAGAAAATATCGCGCTGCCGATCACGCTCACCGGCAGCGATCCGGCGGGTCGACCGCTGACCTTCATCATCGTGAGCAGCCCGGCGGGCGGCATGTTGACCGGTTTGAACACCAACACCGGCGCGGTGACTTACACGCCGACGAATAATTTCACCGGCACCGACACGTTCACCTTCCGCGTGAACGATGGCTACAACAGCAGCGCCACCGCGACCATCAGCATCGCGGTCACGCCGACGGCGGATTTGGTCGTGGCGCAATCAGGCCCAGCCAGCGGCGTTGCGGGTGCGAACCTTATTTTCACGGTCGGTGTAACTAACTTCGGTCCGGCGAGCGCGACAAATGTGGTCGTGACGAATCAACTTGCCAGCGGCTACACGTTCGTCAGCGCATCGTCGGCCGGCAGCACGAATGGAAATCTCGTGACGTGGACGATTCCGGTTCTGCCTGCGAACGGCGCGACGAATCTTACTGTGACGTTGTTCGCGGTGGAAGGCGGCACGTTCACCAACACGGCGTCCGGCAATTCGCTCACGCCGGATTTAAATGCGGCTAACAACAACGGCTCGCAGACCAATGCGCAGGTTGTCACAACTGTTTCCGCGAGTGCGGACATCGCGGTGTTCAAGTCGGGCAATCCGAGTGTGCTGGCCGACGGCACGGTCAATTATTCCATCCTCGCGACCAACTTTGGTCCGTCCACCGCGAGCAACGTCGTTGTCAGCGACAGTCTGCCGGCAGGTTCGACGCTGGTAAATGCATCCGGAAACTATTCCGTAAACAGCGGCATCATTACATGGTCGGCGGCGAATTTGCTTGCCGGCGCCGCTACGAACTTCACTGTCACCCTCACCGCGCCGGCCAGCGGCACGTTGACGAACATCGCTTCCAGCACAGCGGACACGGCCGATCCGAATCCGGGCAACAACGACGGTTCCTCGCCGAATTCAGCCGTGATCACGCTGGTGACGCCGGTGGCCGATTTGTCCATTGGCAAATCGGCTGCCGCGTCCGCGCTGGCGACAAGCAATTTGGTTTACACAATTTCCGTGACCAACTTTGGTCCGTCCACCGCCAGCAGCGTGATGGTGACGGATAATATTCCGAACGGCGCGAGCTTCATCGGCACGAGCGGTGGCGGCGTGAATAATTCCGGCGCGGTGATTTGGAACCTTGGTGATTTGGCGAATGGTGCTGTGAGCAACGTGACGCTGACCGTGGCTGTTCCGGCGAGCGGTTCCTTGACGAACATCGCCACGGTGGGTTCGCCGACGAGTGATCCGAGTTTGACGAATAACTTGACGCCACCGGTCATCACCGTCGTGACTTCATTCGCGGATCTGGCGATTGGCAAAACGGCGGCGGCGAGCGTCTTGGCAGTGAGCAATCTGACCTACACAATTTCGGTGACGAACTTCGGTCCGTCCACCGCCAGCAGCGTGACGGTGACGGATTACATTCCGAACGGCGCGAGCTTCATCGGCGCGAGCGGCGGCGGGGCGAATAATGCCGGTAGCGTGGTTTGGAATCTTGGCGATTTGGTGAACGGTGCGGTCAGCAACGTGACCTTGACGGTCACGGCTCCGGCAAGCGGCACGCTGACGAACATCGCCACGGTGGGTTCGCCGACGAGTGATCCGAGTTTGACGAACAACGTGACGCCGCCGGTGTTGACGTCAGTGACTCCGCTGGCGGATTTGACCATCGCGAAGACTGGTCCGGCGAATGTGTTCGCCGCGAGCAATTGCAGCTACACGATCAGCGTGACAAACCTCGGCCCATCGAGCGCCAGCACCGTGGTAGTGACGGACAGCTTGCCGGTGGGCGTGACGTTTGTGAGTGCGAGCGGCAACGGCTCGAACAACGCCAGTGTGGTGAGTTGGAATCTTGGGGCGTTGACCGCTGGTCAATCGAGCAATCTGACCGTGACGGTGACCGCACCGGCGAGCGGTTCCATGACGAACATCGCCAGCGTGAGTTCGCCGACGATTGACACGAACATTCTAAATAACATCACGCCGCCGGTCATCACTGCTGTGGTGCCCGTCGCAGATTTGGCGATTGGTAAATCGGCAGCGGTTTCGGTGCTGGCCACGAGTAATCTGGTTTACACCATTTCGGTGACGAACTTCGGCCCGTCCACGGCGAGCAGCGTGACGGTGACGGACGACATTCCGAATGGCGCAAGCTTCATTAATGCTACCGGCGGCGGCGTGAATAGTGCCGGCGTGGTGATTTGGAACTTGGGCAATCTGGCCAATGGCGCCGTGAGCAACGTGACATTGACCGTTACCGCTCCGGTAAGCGGCACGCTGACGAACATCGCCACGGTTGGTTCGCCAACCAGTGATCCCAATCCTACGAACAACTTTACGCCGCCGGTATTCACCTCGGTGACGCCGGTGGCCGATGTGGCCGTGGGCAAGAGTGGTCCGGTTGGTGCCACGTTCAACACAAATTTCAGCTACACGATTTCCGTTACCAACTTTGGCCCGTCCGCCGCGTCGGGAATTTTGGTGACGGACAGCTTGCCGGCTGGCGTGGTTTTTGCCGGCGCGGTGCCGGTCACGACGACGAATGCGATTGGCCAGGTGATTTGGAGCGTCGGTAGCCTCGCGGCGAACGCGACGACGAATCTGACACTGACCGTGGTCTCGACTGCGCGCGGCGCGGTGACGAATTATGCATCGGTCGGCGCACCGACATTTGATCCGACGCCCACGAATAATGTGAGCCAGCCGGTCGTCACGCTGGTGACGAACATTCCGCCGGTGGCGAACGCCGACAACTATGTCATCGCTGAAAACAGCGGCACGAATACCTTCACGCCGTTGGCAAATGATGTCATTCGCAATCCGGGCGGCGTGCTGCAAATTATTTCCGTCAGCACCACGAACGGCTCGGCGAGCATCAGCGGCACCAATGTGCTGTTTGTGCCGGGCACCAATTATTTTGGTTCGCTGACGCTTAACTATTCCATCACCGACAACGTCGGCGGCACCAATAGCGCGGTCATCACCGTGCTCGTGACGAACTTTCCGCCGCTGGCAAATCCCGACAGCTACACCATCGGCGAAAACAGCGGCACGAACACGTTCAGTCCGCTGGTCAATGACGTGATGCGCACGCCCGGCGGCACGTTGCAAATTATTGGCGTCAGCCCGACGAACGGCACGGCGACGATTTCCGGCACGAATGTTTTGTTTGCGCCGAACCCGAACTTCTTCGGCGTAGCGACGATTGGCTACACCATCACCGACGGCATTGGCGGCACGAATTCGTCTGTCATCACCGTGAACGTCACGAATGTGCCGCCGGTGGCGAATGCGCAGTCGGTCGGCACCACGGAAAATGCGCCGGTGCAAATCACGTTGACCGGCAGCGATCCGAATAATCTGCCGCTGAAATTTACCATCGTTGGCAATCCGGCGAACGGCACGTTGAGCGGCCTCAACACCAACATCGGCGTGGTGACTTACACCCCGGGCACAAATTACACTGGCGCAGACAGCTTCACGTTTCGCGTCAATAACGGCCAGACGAACAGCGCGGCGGCCACCGTCAGCCTCACCGTCACGCCGGTGGCTGATCTCGTTGTGGTTCAGTCTGGCCCGGCCAGTGGCGTGGCCGGTTCGAATCTCGTCTTCACCGTGAGCGTGACGAATCGCGGTCCGGCCACGGCGACGAGTGTGGTCGTTACCAACCAGCTTGCGTCTGGCTTCACTTTTGTCAGCGCGTCCGGCTCCGGCGCGACCAGCGGAAGCCTCGTGACGTGGAGCGTCGCGTCGCTGCCGGTCAATGGCGCGACGAATTTCACCGTGACGGCGTTCGCCACGGAAGGCGGCAATTACACGAACATCGCATCCGGCGCGTCGGCGCTGCTGGATTTGAATCCGACGAATAACAACGGCTCGCTCACGAACGCCTGGTCGCGCACGGCCATCACGGCGCTGGCGGATGTGGCGGTGTTCAAGACCGGCGGCACGAATGTCTTTGCCGGCCAGCCGGTGAATTACACCATCACGGCGACGAATGCCGGGCCGTCCACGGCGGCCAGCGTGGTGGTGCAGGATGATTTGCCGCCCGGCGCCACCTTCCAGAGCGCATCCGGCAGCTATTCCTTGAGCAACAACGTGGTCACCTGGAGTGGCTTCACGCTTCCGCCTGGTGCAACCACAAGCTTCACGCTGACAATGCTCGCGCCGGCGTCGTCGAACTCGTTTATCAACATCGCGCTGGCGAACTCGCCGACCGCCGATCCGAATCCGACGAATAACAACGGGTCGCTGACCAAGTCGCGTGTGACCACCAAGGTCGCGCCGTCGGCCGATGTCGTGGTGGCGCTGAATGGTCCGTCGAGCGCGATTCTCGGCAGCAACTTCGTTTACACCATTTCGGTGACGAACACCGGTCCGTCCACTTCGTCGAATTTGATTACATCCGACGCGCTGCCGCCGGGGCTGACCTTTGTATCGGCAACTTCCGGTGGCACGGTGAGCACTAATGTTGTCACCTGGCCGGCGGTGGTTTCGCTGCCGGTCGGCGGCGTGACGAATTACACCGTCACCGTCCGTTCCACAGCGGCGGGATCTTACACGAACGTCGCTTCCGAGGTGGCGACGACTTACGATCCAAATCCGACGAACAACAGCGGCGTGCTGCCGGCTGCGCGTGTGCTGACGGCGGTGGCCTTGCCGCAGTTCACGTTCCTGGCGGGCACGCCGGTGTTCAATCCGCAGACCGGCTTGTTTGAAGAAACAGTTTCAGTCACGAATACCGGCAGCATCACCGTGCTTGGCTTCCGCCTGAACATCGGTGGCTTGCGCAGCGGCGTTTCGCTGTGGAACGCCAACGGCACCAACAACGGCGTGCCTTACATCAATTACAATTTCCCGCTCGACCCGTCGAATTCGACCAGCGTGGTGCTGGAATTCTATGACCCGACGCGGCTGCCGTTCACGAACACCGTGAGCATCGAGGTGATTACACCGGCCAACCTCAATTACACCGGCACGAATGGATCGGTCGCGGTCACCAGCGTGTTCCTTGACACGCGGCTCACGAATGACACGCGGTTTGTGATCGAGTTTGCGTCGGTGCCGGGCAAGACCTACGCGGTCATCTACAATGACAGTTTGACCAGCACCAACTGGCTGGTCGCCACGCCGAGCGTGAAAGCCAACGCGAACGTCACCCAGTGGTATGACGACGGCCCGCCCAAGACCGTCAGCAAACCCTCGTCGGTAAGCACCCGCTTCTACCGCGTCATCCAATATTAAAATCAAAACCAACCTGAACTGACATGAACAAAAACCATAAAGTCTGGCTGCTGCCGGTGGCCGGCACGCTGTTCCTGGCCACGGCGGCCACCACCCCGCAGCCACCGCCGCCGCTGGAGCGCGATTATCTGGATTCCACCAACCGCATCACCGGCTCCATCCGGTTCGGCATGAACATCCACGCGAAGTTTTTAAATCCCGGTGGCAGCCTGAACCCCCACAGCACCGGCGGCACCGGCCAGCGCACGCGCGGCGGGAAGCTCTTCAACTACGACGACGGTTATGTGCTCACCGACATCAGCCATAATTTCGGCGGACAGACGTGGTATTGGGGCTACGAGAATGCCGGCCAGATCAACGAGTCCGGGCCGAACACGATTGATTTTCACCACGTCACCGCTCCGGGGTTGCCGGGCGAAATCCCCGCCGGCGATTCGCCTTACATGGGCGCGGAAATCACCTACGACCACGAACTCGGCGTGAAGGACGATTGGCATCATCTGCGTTACGGCATCGAGGCGGCTTTCAACTTCATGCCGTTCGATGTGGACTACGCCAGCGGCATCAACACGCGGTTGGCCACCAAGACCGACACCTACGGCTACACGCCCGGCACGACGCCGCCCGGCGCGCCGTATTCCGGCAGCTACGGCGGACCGGGCTTTGTCATTGGCTCGACGCCCATCAACTCGTTCACATCACTGTCATCGGGCAACGCCAACTTTCAGGGGCGTTACGACCTCAACGCCTACCTGTGGGGCTTCCGCCTCGGGCCGTATCTGGAAAGCCCGCTCACGAAAAAGCTTTCGCTCCATGCTTCCGGCGGCCTGTCCTTCGGCGTGGTGGATGCCACGGCTTACTGGTCGGAAACGCTCACGCCGCCCGGCGGCGGCACGCCGGGCACCACTTACGGTGGCGGCGGCAACACGCAAGTTCTTTGGGGCTATTACCTCAGCCTCGATGCCACTTACCAGGTGAACGAGCGCTGGGGCGTGGACCTCGGCGTGCAATACCAGGACCTCGGGCGCTACCGCCATAACTTCGGCGGGCGCACGGCGGAACTCGACTTGTCGCAGTCCGTCTTTGTCCAGCTCGGCATCAGCTACAGTTTCTAAAACGGGCCGGCGGCGGTTCCCGGGCGAAGGCGCTTCCGCGCTTTCGCCCGTCGCGTTTTCTGCTAGAGTGACCGCCACGACCATTTGAAATCGCTCGTTCACCAAAATCAAAACGCCCGCTCCGTCCGCGTCTTTCTCGTCGGCGTGGAACTCAAGGACCGCACGCATGCCGATGTCCGCGAATCCCTCGCCGAGCTGGAGGAGCTGGCCACCACGGCCGGCACGCAGATTGTCGGGGAAGGCGTGCAGAAGCTCGCCGCGCCCGTGGCCGCCACCTACATCGGGCCGGGCAAGGCGCAGGAATTCGCGGAGCAATGCCGGGCCGCCGAGGTGGACACCGTCATCTTCGACGACGAACTTTCCCCGGCGCAAACGCGCAACCTGGAAAAGATTTTCGGTTGCAAAATCATGGACCGCACTGCGCTGATTCTCGAAATCTTCGGCCAGCGGGCGCGGACGCGCGAGGGCAAATTGCAGATCGAACACGCGCAGCTCGAATATCTTTTGCCGCGCCTCACGCGCTACTGGTCGCACTTGTCGCGGCAACGCGGCTCCACCGGCTCCATCGGCGGCGAAGGCGAATCCCAGCTCGAGGCCGACCGACGCAAGCTGCAGGAGCGCATCGACAAAATCGAGGACGAGCTGGACGCCGTGCGCCGCCAGCGGGAGACGCAGCGGGCCGGCCGCCAGCGCGCGCAATGGCCGCTCGCCTCCATCGTGGGCTACACCAATGCCGGCAAATCCACGCTGCTCAACCGGCTCACCGGCGCGAGCGTTTTGGCGGAAGACAAATTGTTCGCCACGCTCGACCCGACCACCCGCCGGCTCCGGCTGCCCACCAACCAAAATGTCCTGCTCACCGACACGGTGGGCTTCATCAAAAAGCTCCCGCACGGCTTGGTCGAGGCGTTCAAGGCCACGCTCGAGGAAGTCGTGCAGGCCGATTTGCTCGTCCACGTCGTGGACATCAGCCACCCGCAGGCGCAGGAGCAGATCGACGCGGTGAACGCCGTGCTGCTGGAAATCGGCGCGGGCGCGAAGCCGGTGCTCATGGTCTTCAACAAGCTCGACCGGCTGGAGGGCGGGGTGCCCCCCGTGCTGCGCGAGCGTTACCCGCAGGCCGTCTCGCTCTCCGCGCGGACGGGCGAAGGCATCACGCCGCTGCTGGCGGAACTCGGCACGCAACTCCGGCCCATCCGCGAGTTTCTGGATTTGCGCGTGCCGCTGGCGGAAGCGGCCGTGATTGCGCGGCTGCATGCCGTGGGGCAGGTGGTGACCAGCCGTTACACCGGCAAGAATGCGCGGTTCAAAGTGCGGGTGCCGCCGCACCTCGTCGAGGAGTTCGCGCCGTTCGTGGTGGTGGAAAAACCCGCCGCCCGCGCGTAACCGGGCCCCCGCCGGGCGCCGCCGGACAGAATCCGCCCAAACCCCGCCGCCTGGCCCCGTCACCGCGCCCGGTTCCGCCGGGGCGGGGAGCGTTTGCTGGTGGAAAGTTGACGGCTGGGAAGGTTTTTTTAGTTAATTCTTTGATTTTGAAGGGTTTCGCGGCCAACCGCCCCCTTTGGCCAAGCCACAGCGAATGATTCGCTGTCAACAGCGAGCCATTCGCTGTGCACAGCCGACGGTTCGCTGTCCACAGCGAGCGTCTCGCTGTGTGCAGCCGATGATTCGCTGTCCACAGCGAGTGACTCGCTGTGCACAGCCGATGGTTCGCTGTTAACAGCGAGCGACTCGCTGCTAACAGCGAATGGTTGCCAACCCCTTCCGCGCCGCTCCGGGAACCCCCGGAATGATTCCGGGAACTCCCGGAGAGTCGCGGGGAACTCCCCGAGCGCTGGAAAACGGGAGGGGAGGCGGGGAGAACGAAGGCGGAACGGCGGCGGGTGGGACGCGCAACGGGCGGTGGCCAAAGGGAGCGGGGGATTATGTTAGCGGCCAAGCCGGGTTCCAGCCGGCTTCAGCGGAGGGCGGCAACGGAGCCGCGCGCGCCCAAGCCGAGATTATTCACCCACGAGCCGCGTGCGGTTGACGGCATCCTCGCCCAGGCCGGTGGCCGGCGAGGCTTTCAGCGAGAGCACGATGGCGATGGTGTAATCCGGCTGCACGCCCACATCGTCCGTCACGCGGAAGGTCAGGGCGGCGGTGAGGCTGCGGAGGTCGCGGTAGAGGGTGTAGAATTGTTCCTGCAAACGGCCGGTGACGACGTTGTAGTTGTGCGTCATGCGCGCGCCCCAGTTGTCGCTCAGGCGGAGGAAGGCGGTGCTGGTGATGAAGTCGTTCTGGGTCCAGGCGCTGTTGCCCCAAGTGCCGCCGCGCAGATACCAATAGCCGATGCCCCAGCTCCAACGGTCGTTCGGGGCAAAGGTGAGCTGCTGGAAGGAGAGGTTGAGCCGGCCGTTCTCGAGGTCGTAGCGCGTCTGGGACTCGGCAATGAGCCAGGAGCGCGGCTTGAAGGCAACGGCGGTGTAAAGGTCGTTCAGGTGGTTCTGCCCGAGCATCGGGTCGAGCCGCCAGTCGAGCATGAGGTTGCAGGAAAGCAAATTATCCAGTTCGCCGTCTCGCCGGGTCTGGAGGGTGTTGCGCAGGCCGAAGCGGACGACGTTCTGCGAGGTGACGGAATCGATGTTGTTGTAGTCGGAGAGCGCCAGCGGGAGAATCATGAGGCTCGGCTGGTCGGCATCGAACTGCGGCAACTGCGCGGGGTTGGCGCCGGGGTTCGGGACATAGACGTAGCTGATGGAGGGTTCAATGACGTGCCGGAGGCCGTCCACGTCGAGCGTGGAGTTGGTGGCGCCGGCCCAGAGCTGGGAGGCTTTGAAGGAGGTATCAATGCCGGTGTTGAGTTCGCCGCGATAACGGTCGTTCTCGGAACTGCCGGTGAAGTTGTTCATCTGGCTGTAATAGGTGACGCGCCCGCCCACGCGCGGCGTGACGTTCAACCAGTTGAAGAAGGTCCACGGCAGCGAAATCTGGTGGTAGGTGTCAGCGCGCGCGGCGGAGTTGGTCAAGATGCCGTTGAACTGCGAATAGAGGCCATTGGTGTTGTAGGCAGCCGTCGAGAGAAACTGGCGGTAGTAGCCGAAGGAACTCTGGCTGTCGTAATACACCGGCGTGTCGAGAATCTGCTGCCGGAAACCGGTGAGGCGCACGTCGGGCAGGCGCTCGACCTGGTTGAAGAAGTCGTTGATGCGCGGCTGCGCGAGGGCGTCGAGGCTCCAGTTGCGCCAATACTTGTTCGCCTCGATGAAGGAATACGGCTGGGGATTGTAAGCGTAGTCGTTCTCAAAAAAGTCGAGCGCGAGGAGCGGGTCGGTCTGGTAATTGATCAGGGCTTTGAGGTCGAGATTCGTGGCGGGCGTGGCGAGCCAGGTGAATTGAAAGCGCTGGCGGTCCTGCGGGATGTGGCCGAACTGCGGAAAGGCGTTGGTGATCGAGGAAGCCTTCTGGTCGTTGAGGTAATAATACTTGAAGCCCATCTCGCCCCACTGGCCGAGGTGGAGGTTCATGTCCGGTCCCGCGCCAAAACCGCGCCGGGAGCGGTAGTCCACATGCAGCTTGCCGTCAGCGGTGTCGCCGAGAAACCAATTATAGGTATTCAGCAAAAATGCGCCGTAGCGGCCGCGGTAACCGGGCGAGAAGGTGAAGTTGTTCGCGCGCGGGCCGAGGTTGCGCTGGTAGAAGGGAAAGTAAAAGATCGGCACATCGCCGGCATAAAGGATGGCGTTCCACATTTGCACATAACGGCCCGGCACGATGCGCACGCGGCTGGCGCGGACGCGGAAGGCGGGATCGGCGTTGTCGTCGGTGGTGACGTAGGTGGCCTCGGCGGTGTAAAGGCGGTTGCTGGAATTGCCCGCGAGACCGGTGCCACCGGCCAGCACCGGCCATTTGCCCGCGCGGAACTCTTCGGTCTGCATCTGGCGGGTCTTGAAATTGTAGTGGATGTGCTCGCCGAGCCAGAGTTGCTCCCCGGATTCCACGCGGACATGACCGTCGGCCTCGACGTCCCCGGACTTGCTGTCCAGCGAGGCGCTGTCGGCGGTGAGAACGGTGTCGCCGTATTTGACGAAGATGCCGTTGGTGCCGAAGGCGCGGCCAGTGGCGGGGTCGTAATCCAGCTTGCCTTCGATATTGCCGGGGAGGATTTGGCTCAAGGCCTGCACCTCCCAGGACGGCGCCTCGGTGGTGGCGGCGGCGGCCAGCGCGACGTATCCGGTCAGGAAAAGGAGCGCGAGGGTGGCAAATGGTTTCATCGGGCGCGGCCAGTTAAACAGAGCCTAACGCGGCTGCCAAGCCGGATTTGCCGCCGGCGGCTCAGTTCTTCGCCGGCAGGAACACGAACACCACCGCCGCCAGCACGCACGCCAGCGCGGCCAGGTGGTTCCACCGGATTTTCTCGCCCAGATAAAAGAGGGCGAAGCCGCAGAACACCCCGAGCGTGATGATTTCCTGCAACACCTTCAACTGCATCGGGGAATAGACCGAACTGCCCCAGCGGTTCGCCGGCACCATCAGGAGATATTCGAAGAAGGCAATGCCCCAGCTCGCGAGAATCACGAGCAGCAGCGGCTTGCCCTTGTATTTCAAATGCCCATACCACGCGAAAGTCATGAAGACGTTGGAGCAGGTCAGCAGCACCACGGGCAGCCAGCGGGACGAAGTAAAATCCATGGCGGCACAATGGCGTCGCTCACTGGCGGAGTCAAACGGGAATTTCCGCACCGTCACCGGGCCTTGCGGCGACCGGTCTTCCGGTAGCTGACAGGCTTGGCTTTCTCCGCCGGCGCCTCGCCGGACACCATGCGCTTCAATTCCTTGATCTGGTCGCGCAGCAAGGCCGCCTTCTCGAACTGCAGATCTTCGGCCGCCTTGAGCATATCGCCTTCGAGTTCGCGGATGGTTTCGGTCACGTCCAAATCCGTTTTCGTCTCGCGCAGCAAACCGGTCGCCGCTTCGCGCTGCTCTTCCTGCACGGCCAGACTTTCTTCCACCGCGCGCACCACGCTGCGCGGCGTGATGTTGTGCTCTTTGTTGTAGGCAATCTGTCGCGCGCGGCGCTTTTCGGTGACGGCAAGAAATTTCTGAATGCTTTGCGTCATCACGTCGGCGTAGAGAATTACTTCGCCGTTCAGATGCCGCGCGGCGCGGCCGGCGGTCTGGATCAAACTCGTTTCGCTGCGGAGAAAACCTTCCTTGTCCGCGTCAAGAATCGCCACGAGGGAAACCTCCGGCAGGTCCAGACCTTCGCGCAGGAGATTGATGCCGACGAGCACATCGAATTCGCCCTTGCGTAGCGAGCGCAAAATTTCCACGCGCTCAATCGCATCAATGTCGCTGTGCAAATACTGAACGCGGATGCCGATGTCGCGCAGATAATCGGTCAGCTCCTCGGCGGTGCGCTTGGTCAACGTGGTGACGAGCGTGCGCTCCTTTTTGTCGGCGCGTCTGCGGACTTCCTCCATCAAATCGTCAATCTGCCCCTTCAGCGGCTTGACGGTGACCTTCGGATCAATCAAACCCGTCGGGCGCACGACGAGTTCCACGACCTTGCCCTGCGACCAGCCGATTTCGCGCGGCGCGGGCGTGGCGCTGACGTAAAT
>Ga0007854_10001868_pt1 | contig 13292 bp, 13 predicted proteins | sample CryBogCBH12Aug08_FD_60382 | JGI IMG/M metagenome (GOLD analysis project Ga0007854, IMG submission 60382) | Freshwater microbial communities from Crystal Bog, Wisconsin, USA - CBH12Aug08 | ecosystem: Environmental > Aquatic > Freshwater > Lake | place: Crystal Bog, Wisconsin, USA | collected...
GCTTCAGCCCGCTTCGACACACACATTTCAGGCGACATTGAAGCGGCATAAATGCCGTGCTCCGAAATCAGGACACCGCCGTTTGGTGGGCAGATTTGACATTTCGGCTTGTTTGACCGGGCGTTTGCCGCCTACTTTGATGGATGCAGTCATGTCCGCATCCCGCCGCCGAGTGTGAAGTCTTGTTTTCGGCGGTGGATTACATCATTGGCGAAAGATTTCAGGTCGCGCGCTGCCGCGCCTGTGCGCAAACGGTCACGATTCCGGTGCCGGCGGACATCGGGAAGTATTACCCGCCCGGCTATTACGGCGACGCCAAGGGCCGGCGCTTCCCGGCGGCGATGGAATGGCTGCAGGAGAAAATGTATTCGCTCCGCGCGGCGCGGGTGCTGGCCAAGCTCGACCGCAAAAATCCCCGCGTGCTGGACATCGGCTGCGGGCGCGGGCTGCTGCTCCGCGCGTTTCAGCAACAAGGCGGCGAGGTTTTGGGCACGGAATTTTCCGACGGCGCGTGCCGGTTCGCGCGGGAGGTTTTGAAAATTCCCGTGCAGGTCGGCCTGTTGCACGAACTGAATTTCCCCGACCAGAGTTTTGATGTCGTGGTGATGTGGCACGTCCTCGAACACGTCTCCGACCCGCGCCCGACGCTGGCGGAAGTGTCCCGGATTCTGCGGCCCGGCGGCATTTTTCTGGTCGGGGTGCCGGACTTCGGCAGCCCGGAGGCGCGGCTCACCCAGGCGGGCTGGTTCCATCTGGATATGCCACGGCACTTGTCGCATCACACGCGCGGCTCGCTGGAAAAAATCTTGCAAGCCGCCGGGATGCGGCCGGCGTGGGTGAGTTATCTCGCGCCGGAATACGACTGTTTCAGCTTCGTGCAATCGCTGCTCAACTGGCTCGGCGTGCGGCCGAATTTCCTCTACAACTGGCTGCGCGGCGACCGCGCGAAGGTGATTGACGGCGGCCATTATTTTGCCCCGCTGCTGGCGACGCTGCTGCTCGCGCCGGTGCTGGCGGTCATCAGTTTGCCGGCGACGCTGTTGCTGGCGATGCTGCGCCGGGGCGCGGCGCTGACCATTTGCGCGGTGAAGGAAGCGGGCGACGCGCGCAATTGACTTGAGCGCCGGCCCGGGATTTGCTCTGCTCCACCCATGACGCTCGACGACCTCGCCGCCAAGATCAAGCACTGCGCGTTGCAGATGAACACCCGCTACGGCGGCATCGTGTTCGACGAATGGGCCGTGATCTCGCTGGCGGAAAACAAGGCGCGCGTGCTGTTCTACACCGGGCCGCGTAACGATGAATTCCTCCACAACTTTGTCGCCGACCTCGGCCCGCTGCGCGCGGAACTGCACAACGAAAAATACGGGGACGGCGATTTTGAATTTTCCCGGCACGCCACCGGCACGCGCTTCGAGGCGTTCATGGTTTTGGGCAACGGCCATTACCTCATCTGCAACCACACGCAGCTTTCGATGGAGGTCATCGCCAAGAACCCGCGCTGGCTCGACGCGCAGGTGCCGTTCGTGGAACTCGCCGAAGCCGTGCGCTCCAGTCCGCTGCTCATCACCTGGGACACCCGGTTCTTCATCAAATAAAAAGGCTCGCGCCCGCGCGCCGGTTTGCCCATCTTGCCGCGCGTGAATTCGGAGAATCATTCCACCGCCGGTCAACCTGCTGCCGAAGTCGAGCTGCCGCTCGCCGGCTTCACCGGCACGCCGGAGGAGATCGAGCGGCAATGGTTCGATCAGGTTTATCGCGGGCGCGGCGATTCCATGAAGCAACTGACGTGGCGCGCGGTGCTCATGGGTTCGGTGCTCGGCGCGATTCTTTCGCTGACCAATCTATACATCGGCTTGAAATCCGGCTGGGGCATGGGCGTGGCCATCACCGCGTGCATATTGTCCTACGCCATCTGGACGACCTTCGTAAAAATCGGCCTCGCCAAAATGCCGATGACCATTCTCGAAAACAACTGCATGCAGTCCTGCGCCAGCTCGGCGGGCTACTCCACCGGCGGCACGCTCGTCTCGGCGTTCGCGGCGTTCATCATGTTGAACGGCCACGCACTGCCGCTGCCGCTGACGTTCGCGTGGGTTTTCTTTCTGGCAATCCTCGGCGTGACGATGGCCATTCCGATGAAGAAGCAAATGATCAACATCGAGCAACTGCGTTTTCCCAGCGGTGTCGCGGCGGCGGAAACTCTACGCGCGCTGCACTCGCACGGCGCGAAAGGCATGCGTGCCGCAAAAGCGCTGGGCATCGCCGGAGCCATTGCGGCCATTGATAATTTCATCCACGACGGTTTTGCGGTCATCCCCAAGCTCGCCGCGTTTTCCAGCGACACCATTTGCACGAAGTTGAGCACCTTTGTTTTCGGCCCGGCGTGGGTTGGCCGCACCGTGATGTTCAGTTGGGAGCCGATCTTTATCGCGTCTGGCGCGATCATGGGGATGCGCGTGTGCCTCAGCATTCTCCTCGGCAGCATTGTTTGCTGGATGATGTATGTGCCCGCGTTTCAAGATGCCGGCCTCATCAAAGCTGCCGGCGGTTTCCGCGAATGTGTGCAATGGACTTTATGGCCGGGCGTCTCGTGCATGGTCTTCGCAAGTTTGCTGAATTTTATTTTGCAATGGCGCATTTCTCTCCGCGCCTTTCTCGACCTCGGCAAAATGTTTTCGCCGAAATCAAAAACGCCGACGGAAATGGAAGCCATTGAAACACCGATGTCATGGTTCGCCGCCGGACAATTCGTTTCGCTCGTTGCGCTCGCGCTGCTGGCGCACGCATCGTTCGGGATGCCTTATTGGCAAAGCGCTTTGGCCGTCGTGCTGTCTTTCGCACTCGCGCTCGTCGCGTGCCGCATCACCGGCGAAACCGATACCACGCCGATTGGCCCGCTCGGAAAAGTTACGCAACTTACGTTTGGCGCGTTGAGTCCCGGCAACATGAACGTCAATCTCATGGCCGCGAACATCACCGCCGGCGCCGCCGGTTCGTCCGCCGATTTGCTGACCGATTTGAAAAGCGGCTATCTGCTCGGCGCGAACCCGCGCAAACAATTTCTCGCGCAGTTCGCAGGCATTTTCATCGGCACAGTCGTCAGCGTGTTTGCGTTCACGCTCATCGTGGACAAGCCGGAAGTCATCGGCTCGGATCAATTTCCCGCGCCCGCCGCGCAAACTTGGGCCGCCGTCGCGCAAGCCTTGAGCAAAGGCTTCGAGGCGCTCGCGCCCGCGAAAATCTGGAGCATTGCCATCGGCGGCGCGGTGGGAATTGTGTTCGCCATTTTGCCGGTGATTTTTCCGAAGCAGGAAAAATATCTGCCGTCCGCTTCGGGCTTCGGGCTGGCGTGGATTTTCCAATGGTATTACGGCGTGCTGTTTTTTCTGGGTGCCGTCATCTCGTGGTGGTTCGCCAAGAAATCGCCGGCGAAGGCGGAGGAATACACCTTTCCCGTGGCGTCCGGCGTGATGGCGGGCGGCGCGCTGATGGGCGTGGCGATCATCTTCTGGCAGAACGGCCCGGAGATGCTGCGAAAATTTCTCGGCCACTGATTTTTCATTTAGGCTTCCGGCCGGGAAGGGTTTGGCCCGAATTAATTCCTTTGTCTTGCGCCCGCCGCCGAATAATAATTGGCATACACCATGAAAACATTTCCTGCGCTTGTTTTGTGTTCCGCCGTGATGGTCTGCTTTGCCGCTTCGGCTCAAACGGCTCCCAAGCTTGCGCTCGCCGGCGTCACGGTCGCGCCCACGCTGGCGGAGAAAAATCATGCCGCCACCGCCCCGGCGGAAACCTCGCCGTCCGCGCCACTCGATTTGACCGGCGTGTGGAATGGCGACACGCACAGCAATGGCAAGGCGCTCCCGTTCGTGCTGACCGTCACCAAGACGGCGGATGGCGCGCAGTATGCCGAGCTGAAGAACATCAAGCGCGGGAATGATTTTCATTCCACGTCCGTTTCTTGCCGTGATAATCATGTGACCATCACCTTCGCGGAAGGTGGCAAGTCGCAGTTTTTGGATGGCCGCTATGACGCCACCAACAACCGGCTGGTGATGATGTGGAACAACAGCACCGCCAAGGCCCGCCTCACCTTGCAGCGTTCGGAGATGATGTCCAGTTCGGCACAGACCGGCGGCACGGTGGCTCCCGTCGTGAGTCTGGACGCCATCACGCACGCGTTGGAAATACAGTTGGCCGACCGCTTCGGCGCGGAACATCTGTTCACGGTTTTGGAAGGCGACGATTTGAACAACGCCGTGCCGCGCCCGGAAAATCATCCTTACAATTTGAAAGACGCCGCCACGGCGGCCAGTTTTCAGAAGGCCGGCGTGCGTTACCTGCTCGTCACGTCCATCGAGGACATGAAGAATGAAACAGTGGATCGCGCGCAGGGCCGCGTGGGTTATCAAACGGCCAGCGGCGGTTCCACGAGCGTGACCGAGAGTTCGCGCAAGGAAAAAGCCCGCGCCGCCGCCCACGCCAATCTGGAGACGCAGGGCAAGTTCGACGCGCACCGCGTGATTGACCAAGACGTGTATCTGCTCGTGCGCTGCCGGTTGTTCGATGCGGGCACCGGCGAGTTGCTGGATTCGGCGAGCCACACGTTCACCACCAACCGCACTTACATCGCGCTCGCGGCGGGCGCGAAGGAGGTTTCCGCGTCCGACTTGTTTGAGACGGCGGCGAAGGTTTTGGCAAATCGCATTGTCATCCGCGAACGCGAGGCGCTCTATCCCATCAGTGTGCTGGAAAAAGAGGGTAAAGAAATTACGCTCAACTGCGGCAGCGACGCGGGTTTGAAAATGGGGCAGGTGCTCAACGTCTATGCCGTCGGCAAAGAATTGAAAGACCCGGTTACCGGTGAAACGCTCGGCTACGATGAGCAGGTCGTCGGGCGCGTTGCCATCAGCCAGCTCCAGCCGAAGTTCGCCAAGGCCAAGGTTTGGGACGACACCGGAATCGTCAACGGCAACATCCTACGGCGCGAACAAACGAACTGAACCCTTCAGTGTCCGGCGCGGTTGATTGACCAAAATGGCTGGTTTCCCTGCCTTTTGGGCAAAACACCTTTGTTTTCGACAAAAACCCTCAACTTTCCCCGCTGGGAAGTAACTTGTTTTCGCCGGGAAGGATACCTTTTTGGTCGGCAGGTTTACCTGCCAGCGAAAACAGTAAACCTAAATTGCCGGAAGGTTTCCTGTTTTGTCTAGGAAGTTTACCTTTTCAGTCGGGAGGTTTACTTCCCGGACGAAAAGGTAAACCAAAACCATCGGGAGGTTTAGCGTTCGGTGTGGACAGGTGACTTTCCGCGCGCAAAGGAAACCTTCCCGGCGCGGGAAGGTTAGCAATTCGCCACCAGCTTGATTTGTTCGGCGGACAAGGTTTGCCATTGGCCCGGCGGCAGTTCGCCCAGCCAGAAATTCCCAATCCGCACGCGCACCAGCCGCAACGTCGGATGCCCGATGGCTGCCGTCATGCGCCGCACCTGACGGTTCTTGCCCTCGACAAGTTCCAAGCCAATCCAGCAGTCGGGCACGGATTTGCGGAAGCGAATCGGCGGCGTGCGCGGGGGAAACGTTGGTTGCGGTTCCAAAAGCCACGCGCGGCACGGCAAAGTCTGATGGCCTTGGATGACGACTCCGCGTTGCAGTTTGGCCAACGTCTCGTGCGGGGGAATCTTTTCCACCTGCGCCCAGTATTCGCGTGCGTGCGCGTGGCGCGGGTGCAGGAGCAGTTCATTCCACTTGGCCTCGTCGCTCAAGAGCAAAAGCCCTTCCGAGTCCGCGTCCAGCCGGCCGATGGCATAGACATTTTTGGGAAAACCAAATTCCGCGAGCGCGCGGTTGGGCGAACCGTCGCCGGTGAACTGCGACAGCACGCCGTAGGGTTTGTGAAAAGCAAGCAGCACGCACGGCATTTTCGATTTTCAATTGCCAATTTACAATTTCTAAATTGGCGATGGGCAATTGAAAATTGGAAATCTTCGTGCCTTTCATTTATTTCGCGGTTATATCTTTTGCGTGATCCGCAACATCATCTTCGACTGGTCGGGAACTTTGGTGGACGATTTGCCGGCTGTCCTGAAGGCGTCGAACTTCGTCCTCACGCAATCCGGCCGGCCCGCGATGTCGCTGGAGCAGTTCCGCGCGGAGTTCCAACTGCCGTTCCGCAAATTTTACGACAAGCACACGCCGGATGTGGCGATGGATCAATTGGAAACGTGGTTCCATCACGAGTTCAGCCAGTCGCAGGCTTCCGTGGTGGAACTGCCGCACGCGCGGAAGTTTTTGGAATTTTGCCGCGAACGGAAGATTCGCACTTTTTTGTTGAGCACGGTGCATGGCGATTATTTTGAGACGCAATGCCGCGTGACCGGCTTCGACGCGTTTCTCGACAAGCCCTACACCGATGTCTGGGACAAGCGCGAAAAAATCCACGAGATTCTCCGCGAGAATAATCTGCAGCCGGACGAAACATTGTTTATCGGCGACATGGAACACGACATCGAAACCGCGCGGCACGGCGGCATCCATTCCTGCGCCGTGCTGACCGGCTACAACACGCTGGAACAGTTGCGCGTGGCCCAGCCGGATTTGATCGTGGAGCATCTGGACGAATTGAAACGCCTGCTGCTGAAAAATAAATTCCACCTGAAGCCCGTCGAAACGGAAGATAACGTGGAACCGCCGCTGGCCACGGTGGGCGCATTGATTTTCAACGCGCAGCAGGACGTGCTGATGATTCGCACACACAAATGGTCGGGCAAATGGGGCATCCCCGGCGGCAAGATCAAGCGCGGCGAGAAAGCGGAAACCGCGTTGCGCCGCGAACTCAAGGAAGAGACCGGCTTGAACATAACGGACATCGAATTCATTTTGGTGCAGGACTGCATCAGCTCGAAAGAATTTTACCGCGACGCGCATTTTGTGCTGCTGAATTACATCTGCAAATGTGTCGCCAAAAAACCGCGCGTGGTGCTGAACGAGGAGGCGCGGGAATTTCAGTGGCTGCCGCTGGCGCAGGCGAAGAAACTGAATTTGAACAAGCCGACGAAGATTTTAATCGAGGCGGTGGAGAAGAAACTAAAAGCGGCAAGCGACAAGCGAAAAGCGAAAACCAAATAAGTCATGGCCAAAATCTCCATCGTGGATTTGGAAGTGTTTTACCGCGTGGGCGTGCCGGACGCGGAACGCGCGCAGCCGCAGCGCCTGTTGCTCACCGTGGAAATGGAAACGGATTTTGCCGCCGCCGCCAAGACCGACGCCATCGCGGACACGATTGATTATTTTGCCGTCACGCAAAAACTTTTGAAGTTTGGCGATGGCCGCGAATGGAAATTGATTGAGAAACTTGCCGCCGACGTGGCGGACCTTGTCCTTCAGGAATTCCGTCCGCAGCGTGTGTTTGTCGAGGTGAAGAAATACATCATCCCGCAGGCGCGCTACGTCGCGGTCTCACTGGTCACAGCGGGATAAATTCGTGCCGTATGCCGTGGCCGTCGAGGTGGAGCCGGGCCACGCTGCGTTCCGCACCGAACTTCGGCTTGCCGGCGTAACCGGGATTGAAAAAGAAAATGCCGTTCACGGTCTCCGCAAATTTCTTGTGCGTGTGGCCGAAGATGACGGCGGCGGGCTTCTCCTTCGCCAGCTGAAGCGCGAGCGTTTCGTCCGGCGCGTGCGGGTTGACGATGTGGTGCACGAGGAATTTTTTGCCGGCCAGTTCCACGGCCGCGGTGAGCGGAAAGCCGATGTGGTCGTCGCAGTTGCCCAGCACAGCGGTCGCGGGCGCGAGGAGCTGGAGTTCGAGAATGATGGAGGCATAGCCAATGTCGCCCGCGTGAATAATGTGATCCACGCCAGCGAAGATTTTTTCCACGCGTGGGTCGAGGAATCCATGCGTGTCGGAGATGACCCCGATTTTCAAGCCTTGGCTTCCTCCGGTTCGGCTTCGGTTTCCGCTTCCGGCTCGCGCGCGCCCGCAGTTTTTTCAGCGGGCGATTCGGCGGTGAGTTTTTGAGCGGCGGCAAACAGCGCCGTAAAAATTCCGCCGCTCAAAAATGTGTTGCGGAAAAATTCCCACGTCGAGGGAAAGCCGGCGTGGCCTTTGGTGAGCGCGATGATCCAGCCGGCGAGATTTTTCGTATACTCGGCGTTTCCAAACGGATTGAAGAACCATGACGCGGTGTTGGTGATGAGATAAAACAGAATCGCGCCGAGCAGCCCGCCGCCAAGCAGGCCGAGAAAGGACGATTGCGGCTTGAACCGGCGTCCGAAAAAAATCAGCACGGCATAGGCGGCGTAGTTGAAGAATAAATTTTCCAAGTCGGGCAGATCCCAGACGCTGATGCCATGTCTGGCGTAATAAATATTCAGCCCGATGTCCGTCGCCAGCATGACGCCGAGCGGCAGCCACCAGGCCAGCGCGCCGCGAAAATAAACACCGGCGCAGAAGGCGAAAGCATATGCCACGCTGAAATTCAGCGGCAGCAAGCCGGGAATCCGTGACAACGCGAACGTCGCCACGAAAATTACCGGGAGCAGCAGCTTGCCTTTCATCGGAAAAACTCCACCTTCACGCTGCCGGTTGGGCCGGCGCACCGCCGAGCGTGGTGCAGATGGCGGCAAGCAGTTTGTCGTTGTCCACCGGCTTGCGGAAAAAAATCGGGATGCCGGCGGCGAGGGCACGGGATTTGTATTCCTCCGGGTCCAGCGAGGAGATGATGATGACAGGAATGTTCTCGGCGGCACCGGTGCGGCGTGCCCAGTCCATGATGATGAAACCATCGCGCATGGCGTTGGAGACGTTGCCTGAATCCGGCAAATCCAAATCCAGTAGAATCAAATCCGGACGGTCGCGGCGCAAACAGGCGAGCGTCTCGGCACCGGTCTCCGCCATCACGGCTTCGTAGCCGTGGTTGCGTAGCATAAAATACATCGCTTTGAGGACGACCGGATTGTCGTCCACCACCAAAATCTTTTTACCGCTGCCGGAGGTGGGGTTCGTTTGCATGACGGAAAATAGTTTAACAGATTTGCGCGCCAAATCAATGCGCCATCAAAAACAGAGGATCGTTAGTTTCTTCGGCCCGTGCGCGCCGAGCACAAGGATGCGCTCAATGTCGCCGGTGCGGCTGGGGCCGGTGATGAAGGAAATCATGCTCGGAAAATCCGGCGCGTATTGCTTTTGCAGCAACGCAAACGCCGCCGGCAAATCCGCGACGAGTTGTTCTCGCCGCGCGACGACGACGTGATGCGGCGGCAACACCGTCAGCGCGCGTCCGCCGGTGCTGCGGCTCGTCACCACCACGCCGCCGGTCTGCGCGACGAGCGCGTCGCATTCGGTGATGCCGGCGTCGCATTTTTCCAAAGCCTGCACGTCGTAGCCTTTGTCCGTCAGCAACACCGGCAGGCCGAGCGATTGGCTGGCGAAGTTGCTCAACTCGCCGTCGTGGCTCGCAATGCGCGACCATTTTTCGGCGATGGCAATTTTTTTAAGCGCCGCCGGGAATTCATCACGGCTGGCGAGCAGTTGAAAATCCGCCTTCAAGTCGGCGGCGTTCTTGGCGAACAAGGCGAACTGTTCTTCAATGCTCGCGCCAACGGATGGCAACCATTCGCGAGCGTGGCTCGCGGGCGATTCTGTGTGCGTGTGTGCAGCGGTTTCGCCGTGCGAGCCGGGTAGGGGAGCTGAAACTTTCAACGCCTCGCGGATGCGGCCTAAAATATTTTCACGTTCGCTCATTGCCGGTTCCTCCACCAGTCTTTGAAAGATTCACGCGGCTGCGGCGGCAGGTCGCGCGTTTTCGTCCACGCCTTCGCCGGATCAAGCGCGAAGCCTTTCACCGCGCGTTGCAGCGGCTGCGTGAACCAGCCAATTTTTTTAGCGAGCCACCAGAATTTAGGTTCGTTCGCCACGATGCCGAAGATTTGATACGCCAGTTTCTCGAAAAACGCTGGCTGACTAGCGGAAGCGTTTCGCCGGTTTTGCAGCAGGTGATGGTGCAAATCAATCTTCACCGGACACGCCTCGGTGCACGCGCCGCAGAGCGAACTCGCGTTGGAAAGATGTTTCCAATCTTGCAAGCCGCGCAGGTGCGGCGTAATGACCGCGCCGACCGGCCCGCTGTAAGTCGTGCCGTAAGTGTGGCCGCCGACGTTGCGGAAAATCGGGCAGACGTTCAGGCACGCGCCGCAGCGAATGCAATGAAGCGCGTCGCGCTGCTCGGCGTCAGCGAGCAATTCCGTGCGGCGGTTGTCGAGGAGGACGACGTGCCATTCTTCCGGGCCGTCGCATTCGCCGGGTTGGCGCGGACCGGAATACATCGTGTTGTAACACGTCATCGGCTGGCCGGCGCCGGCAGTCGCCAGCATCGGCAGAAACAGCGCGAGGTCGCTGAAGCGCGGCAACACTTTTTCAATGCCCATCAACGTGATCATCGTTTTCGGCAGCGCGGCGGTGAGGCGCGCGTTGCCTTCGTTTTCCGTGATGGAAATCATACCAGTCTCGGCGATGGCAAAATTTCCACCGGTGAAACCAACATCGGCGGTGAGATATTTTTGGCGCATGACGCGGCGCGCAACCATCGTCAAATCTTCCGGCGTGTTGGACGGCGCGTCGCCCAATTCTTTTTGAAACAAATCGCGAATCTCATCGCGCGTGAGGTGCATCGAGGGAAAGACTATGTGATACGGCGCTTCGTGGCGAAGCTGCACGATGAATTCGCCGAGGTCGGATTCGACGACGGTAAAACCTTCTTTTTCCAGCGCGTGATTTAAATGAATTTCTTCACTCGTCATCGCCTTGGACTTGATGATGGAGCGCGCCTTTTTGTCGCGGAGAATCTGCGCGATGATTTCGCGTGCCTGTTCGCCGGTGCTGGCCCAATGAACTTTTGTGCCGCGCGCTCCGAGCTTGGCGACGAGCGATTCAAGATGCGTGTCGAGATGGTTGATGGCTTCCCATTTTGTTTCCGCTGCTGCTTGCCGCGCGGATTCCCAGCTTTGAAACGCGCCTTTGCGTTTGTCGCGCGCGACTTCGTAGCCGCTCAATGCCTTGCGGATAAATTGGCGCAGGCGCACGTCGCCGGATTTTTCGGTGGCGCGCGTTTTGAATTCGGAAACGAAATTGCTCATCGCGTGTTCAATACCTCGGCGAGGCTGATGGTTTTGGTCGGCTTGCCCTGCCGCGACAGCAAACCTTGGATGTGCATGAGGCAGCTCGAATCACTGGAGACGATGTATTCCGCGCCGGTTTCGGCGGCGGCGGCGCATTTCACTTCGCCCATCGCCGTGGAAATCATCGGAAATTTCGCGGAAAAAGTTCCGCCGAAACCGCAGCAGGATTCTTCCTTCATCTCGACAAATTCCAATCCAGCAACTTTACCGAGCAGCGCGCGCGGCGCGGATTTGATGCCGAGTTCGCGCAAGCCGTGGCAGCCATCGTGAAAAGTAACCTTGTGTGGAAACTTCGCGCCGAGATCCGTCACGCCGAGTTTGCTGGCGAGAAAATCAGAAAATTCCCACGTTCGCGCCGCAACTTGTTTCGCCAGTTCTGCGTGCGGTGTGTCTTTGAACAGTTCAGGATAAAACTTTTTCACCATCGCGCCGCAGGAGCCGGAGCCGATGACCACGGCTTCCGCGTCCGCCAGTTTTTCCAATACTGGCCCGGCAATGGTGCGCGCCTCGGCCCAATAGCCAGAGTTGAACGGCGGCTGGCCGCAGCAGGCGATTTCGTTCGGGCAAACAACTTTATGGTCGAGCCGTTCCAAAATTTCCACCATGCTGATGCCGGCGCGCGGATACAGCGCGTCCATGAAACAGGGAATGAAAAGCGTGACAGTCATGTCGTTATAACCGCGACATTTTCCATCACCGGAGCCGGCACGTCATTAAAAAAATTTGTGAACGAGGCGAATTTATTTAGGCGGCGAAGCGTTTTCGTCCAGTTCCAACCGCAAATAATCGTAGATGATGCCGCTGGTGAGCGAGCCGGGCGGGATGGTGAGTTCGAGTGTGTTGGTGCCGGCTTTCATCAGCGACGCATCGAACACGAGGTCGCGCTCGCACCACAGGCCGCTGATGCCGTCGCGGTTGATGGTGGCGTTGTAGGTGAGGTTGTTGATCGTGCCGATGTCATGGTTGTTCATGATGCCGTTCAAGCTGCGCGTGCCGATGCCGCAGAGCGCGAGGCGCAAAGTGGCCTTGCCATGCGGCGCGTTGGTGAGGTTGAAGATGACCGCCCACGTCGTGCCATCGCCGCGACCGGTGCCGGTGATGTTGTTGGAATTGGTGTTGTAAGGCACCTGCTCGAAGAACCAGTCCTTGCGGTAATCGCTTTTGCCGATGGTGAAGTTTATGTCGAGCGGAAAAAGTTTTGGATATTGGAGATACCAGCCCCAGTGAAAATATTGGTCGCCCTTGAAAAATTCCGAACCGTTATGATTGGGAATGCCGATGTCCCAGAGTTGCTGACCGAACCGCACGGGTTTCCAATCCACTTGGCCGAGCGCCAAATCTTTTCCTGATTTAACAACGATGTTCGACACGGTCAAATCACCGAGCACACCGTCGGCAATCGCCCGCAGCGAGTAGGTGCTGGCGCGGACGTTGGGGATGGAAAAATTTCCGTCGGCATCGGCGCGCACCCAAAACTGGTAATTTTTCGCGTCCGTCTGCCAGTCCACGATGCGCGGCAAGCCACCACCGCCGCCGCGCGCGGAACGGTTGGTCAAATTTTCCGCAGCGGGAACGATCAAGTTGGTTTGTGCAGCAACTTCATTCGTGCCGCCGAGCGAATTATTCAAATTGGTCATCGCAGCTTCATCGTCGCCGCCGCCGGCCAAGCCGAAACCGCCAGCGCGTCCGCCGCTCCGGCCAGCGCGCGCCGCGCGCGGAATGACGGCGGGCGTGTAATCCGGCGCGGTGAGACCCACGAACAGATTTTTCATTTTTAAGCCAGGCGCTTGCGGGTCGTCGAGAATGATTTTTCCGGTGACGGTCGCGCGGTCGTTTTTGTGCGGGTAATCCACGCCGTTCACCCAATCGAACGGCCATTTCACGGTCTCTTTGCCGGCCTGCGCGAGCGCGTCGTGCCACACGGTGTCGGGCGTGTTGCCAGCGTTGCAGTAAATCAGGAACGGTCCGATAACTTTCGTCCACGCGTCGGTCTGCGCGATGTTGCAAATGCTCCCGCCGTAATGGCTGCTGCGCCAGTAATTCAGCAGCGTCGGCGGAGCCGGGGCGGTGAGCGCGTTGGTGTTGAAGGTCGCGTCGCGGTGCGAAGAC
>Ga0007854_10001869_pt1 | contig 13286 bp, 13 predicted proteins | sample CryBogCBH12Aug08_FD_60382 | JGI IMG/M metagenome (GOLD analysis project Ga0007854, IMG submission 60382) | Freshwater microbial communities from Crystal Bog, Wisconsin, USA - CBH12Aug08 | ecosystem: Environmental > Aquatic > Freshwater > Lake | place: Crystal Bog, Wisconsin, USA | collected...
GCAATCGGCCTTCGAAAGCTTCAAGGCATCTGCCGAAGCTGGCATGGCTCTGTTCACCCGCAACCTTAAAGAAGCTGCAGCGCTTGGCGTTGGTCAGTTCCACCACAGTGTTGATGCCATCGAAAAATCACACCCGGCACCAGAAGCATTTGCAAAGGTTGGTCAGAATCTGAAGGCTGCTGCATCGACCGCCGAAAACGCAGTCAATTCAATTCTGGAAAAGGGCACTGCTGCGGTTAGCTCTGCTAGCAAAAGCAGCAAGTCGCGCTAAATACTTCTGAGGGCGCTGCACTGAGTGCACTGCCTCTCGCAAAATTACCCAAAATTAGCCAAAAAAAAAGCGGCTGGTATCAACCAGCCGCTTTTTTTATATCAGCGCAACCAGAGGTTGCACCCAATACGCGCTATTTACTTGGCAACCGCTTCCAGCGAAATGCTGATGTTCACGTCGTCGCTCACGTAAGGCACATACTTGCTCATGTTGAACTCGCTGCGCTTGACCACTGCGGTGGCGTTGGCGCCAATCGCTTCAGCCTTGTTCATCGGGTGGGGCTGGCTCACAAAATGCGTCACGGTCAGGGTCACTGGCTTGGTCACGCCCTTGATGGTCAGGTTGCCTTCGATGGTTGTGGGCTTGTCGCCTTCAAACACAACTTTGGTCGACTTGAATGTGAGGGTCGGGAACTTTGCGGTGTCGAAAAACTCTTCGCCCTGAATGTGGCCGTTGAACAGGTCGGAACCGGTGTCAACCGATTTTGCGTCGATGCTGATTTCAACCGAGCCCGTGTGGGCAGCCTTGTCCAGCACGATGGTGCCGGTCATTTTGTTGAAGCGGCTGGCTTGCTCCGACATTCCCAGGTGGTTGTAGCTGAAGCGCGGGAAGCTGTGGTTGGCGTCCAGCGAATAGCTTTGTGGAGCTGCGAAGGCGCCTGCGGACAGGGTTGCAGAAAATGCGAGGGCTGCTGCGATTTTGTTCAAAGTTTTCATGGTGTTTCCGGTTGGTTAAGTTAAGGGTTGAATGAAAAAAGAGAAAGAAAAAGAAAGAGAAAATGAAAAGAAAAAATCTGTGAAATCAGCTGTACATGCCCGGGCTTTCCAATTCAGTGACCGAAATCAGTAAGCGAAATTAGCGGGAATGTATTGCCATAAATTGCGGGCTCAAATCTTTGCAACGCCGCTGAGTACCAGCTTGAACTTGACCTGCACATCGTCGGCGACCATCGATGTATCGGCCCATTCGTTTTCGCCAATCTTGAACGCCAGACGCTTCAGTACAAATTCTCCGGTCACGTTGGTGAGGCCGCCAGACTGGGTCAGGCTGACAGGAAAGGTGATGTCTTTGGTGTTGCCTTTGATGGTCAGTTTTCCGCTGATTTCAAACTTGCCGCCACCCAAGCTCTTCACAGCGCCCGATTGAAAGGTGGCTTGCGGATACTTGGCCACGCCAAACCATGCCGGCTTGGGCAATTCGGCATCAGAGTCCGGCACGCCAAGCGTGGCGCTGCCTGTGTCTATGGTGAAGGCTATTTTTGTGTTGGCCGGTTTGGCTGGATCAAAAGCTATTTGCGCATCAAACTTTTTAAAGCGTCCTTCCACGGCAACACCCATCTGCTTGCTGGTGAAGGCCAGTTCGCTCTGGGCAGGAATCAGCTTTTGCTGTGCCATTGCCCCGGTTGAGCCGAGTAGGGCGATGCCAGAGGCGGCGATCAGAATTAGTTTGTTCAGAAGTTGTTTTGTCATGGTGTAGCCTTTAGAGGTTTCCTGGTTTGGCAGGGTCAATTTGTCTGCGTCGTAATCAACGAAACAACGATTCAGCGTCGTGGCAGCATGCGTTCGAGCAACCCGTCGCGGTCAATCCACTGGTGCTTCAGCGCTGCTGCTACGTGCAGAGCAGCCAGACCAGCAAGGGTAAATGCACTAATTTGGTGCCAGGGCTTGATCAGTTTTGCCAGAGCCTTGTCCGTTCCAATCAGGTCGGGCAAAGGAAAGTGACCAAACAGCACAACGGAAAATCCTTCTGCCGAGGTGTAGAGCCAGCCGATCATCGGCACCACAAAAAACAGGGCGTAAAGCAGACCGTGGGTTGCGTGGTGAACAACCGATTGCCAGGCTGGCATGTTGCGGACAATTTTTTCCGGCAGCGGGGGAGCCGGGTGCGTGACACGCCACAAAAGTCGAAGCGCAGAAAGTGCCAAAACGCTCATGCCAGCCCATTTGTGCCAGTTAAACAGTTTTAGACGCGTTGGCGAAAACGGCAAATCGGCCATATACAGGCCACAGCAAAAGATGCCAACCAACGCCGCGGCCAGTATCCAGTGGAACAACTGGGCAACGGTGCCGTAGCGGGCAGTTTTTAAATCAGGTGCGTTCATAGGATGCAAGTCTAGTGGGCCGACACTTTCCAATATTTGATATTAATTGTTGATTACGTTTAAAAATTTCGAATTAAGGGATGTATTGAGACGTAAGCGTCGTACGCGGGGTGCCGCACAGACCTACAATTTGCGCTTACAACTGACTGACCATGAAAATATTGATATGTAACGACGACGGGCATCAGGCGCCCGGCATCGTGGCGCTGTACGAAGCCCTGAAACCGCATGCCGAAGTTGAAGTCATCGCCCCCGAGCACAACAACAGCGCCAAGTCGAATGCGCTTACCCTGCATTCGCCGTTGTACGTTCACCGGGCCGCAAATGGCTTTCGTTATGTCAATGGCACGCCTGCCGATTGTGTGCACATCGCCCTCACTGGCCTGCTCGACTATCGGCCCGATCTGGTAGTTTCCGGTATTAATAACGGCGCCAATATGGGCGACGACACCATCTATTCCGGCACCGTCGGGGCGGCCATGGAAGGCTATTTGTTTGGTGTTCCCGCAATCGCTTTTTCGCAGGTGGAGCGCAACTGGGCCCATCTGGACAGCGCTGCCCTGAAAGCGCGCGATTTCATTCTGGCCCTCATCGAACAGCAGATGATTGGCAAAGCTGCGTGGCTGCTCAACGTAAATATTCCAAATCGGAGCTACGACCAGATCGGTGCCATGAAATTGTGTCGGCTGGGGCGGCGCCATGTCGCCGAAAAAGTGATTCAACAGGAAAGCCCTCGCGGTGAAACCATGTACTGGATTGGCAGTGCCGGAGCAGTGCTTGACGACGCAGATGGCACCGACTTTCATGCCACCGCCACGGGTCACATGTCCATTACGCCTCTGCAGGTCGACCTTACCGACCATGCGAGCCTGCCTTATTGGGCACAGAGTGCCGCACAACTGGCGGCAGCGCTGGCGCCGCGCAAGGCATGAAGCAAAGGCCCTCGTTTCCGGTCAAATTGCAGACGGGGACGCCCAAGGTTGCAGCGGTGGCACCCAGGCAGTCGGGTCTGGGTGTAGCACAAACCGCAGAGGTCCCACACGGGTTTGGTCTCGATTCGGCCGCAGTTCGCCAGCGCATGGTGCAATTGTTGCAAAAGCAGGGGGTGCGCGACCCGGCCGTTTTGCATGCGATGGGCGTCGTGGAGCGTCATCGTTTTGTAGACAGTGCCCTGATCAATCAGTCGTACGAGGACACCAGTCTGCCCATTGGCCTTGGCCAGACCATATCCAAACCTGGTGTGGTGGCCCGCATGCTGGAGCTATTGCGCAATGGAGCTATGGGTGCAGTGGGTGCTACGGGAGCTTCGGGCCCGATGGGCCGACTGCTCGAAATAGGCACGGGATGTGGCTATCAGGCGGCGGTAATGAGCATGCTGGCCACCGAGGTTTATAGCATCGAGCGTCTGCGCGGACTGCACGACAAGGCGCGCGAAAATCTGCGGCACATGCGCTTGCCAAACCTGCACCTTTTGTTGGGCGATGGTATGGTGGGCTATGAAAAAGGGGCGCCCTACGCGGGCATTATTTCGGCGGCTGGTGGTGAAGCGGTGCCCCAGCCGTGGATTGATCAACTGGCGATGGGTGGCCGGTTGGTGGCTCCCGTTTACAACCCGCAACGGCCCGGCGTCCAATGTCTGCTGGTGCTCGACAAAACGCCCGCCGGACTCAAGCAAACCCTGCTCGAGACGGTTCATTTTGTACCTCTAAAATCGGGCCTTGCCTAAAAGGATATGTTTATGAATTCAATGCTGCGCCGCGGTAGTGCAATGAGCGGCTGGCTATCGCAGACGGTTCCGACCCGTAGCCTCAGCCAGAGGTTGGCTTTTGACCAGACCCTGATGCTTGGACTGGCTGCTACCTTGGTGCTGGCTTTGTCTGGCTGTGGATCCACGCCCGTCAACCATGCGCCGGTTGAAGACCGCAGTGTTGCGCAGCCCGCGCCCGTTGCAGTGGCCACGCCCGTCAAGCCTCCGCCCGGATTTGAAAATGCCGGCAAACCCGGCTATTACGCGGCCAAGCCGGGTGATACCCTGATTCGCATCGGACTCGAAAACGGCCAGAGCTACAAGGATATTGCGCGTTGGAATGGGCTGGACAATCCCAATAAGATCGAAGTCGGACAAGTGTTGCGGGTGGTTCCGCCCACCGGTCCTGATTCCGCAGTGGTCACCAGACCCGTGACCAGTGGCAGCGTTACGACCACACCGATCGTGGTGGCTTCGGCCAGCGCCAAGGCGGCTTCGGGCCCATCTAGCGCTTCAAGTGCCCCAGGCAATACAGGTACGGCTGCCCAAAGTGCTTCACCTGCCGCCTCTGCGCAATCGAGTTCCGCTGCGGTTCAGGTGGCAACGGCTGCCGGCGTGGCGGCTGCGGTCGGCTCAGAAGACGAACTGGCCTGGATCTGGCCGGGCAAGGGAGCCGTGGTGGGCGAATTCAACGAGCCCAAAAACAAGGGCATCGACATTGGCGGCATTGCCGGCGAGGCGGTGGTGGCTGCTGCCGACGGTAAGGTGGTGTATGCGGGGTCGGGCTTGCGCGGATACGGAAATCTGGTCATTCTCAAGCACAACAGCACGTATCTGAGCGCCTATGCGCACAACCAGACCGTGCTGGTGAAGGAAGATCAGATAGTCAAAAAAGGGCAGAAAATTGCCGAAATGGGCAATACGGATGCCGATCGGGTCAAGCTGCACTTTGAAATTCGCCGGCAGGGCAAACCAGTCGATCCCGCCAAATACCTGCCCGCCAGATAGTCCGGTGCCCAACCCTGAGACAATCGGGGCATGACAGAAAAAATTGAATTGCCGACAGGGTTGGCAGATCACGCATCAAACGGGTTGGCAGACCCTTCGCAGCCAAAGTTGCAGGATCTTTTGCAGCCAAAGTTGCCAGAACCTTTACCAGACGGTTGGTTGCGCATAAGGTCCCTCGACCTCGAGGCGCAGGGCGTAGCACAAAAGCCGGATGGCAAGGTGGTGTTTGTAGAAGGTGCGCTGCCGTTTGAGCTGGTGAGTGCGCAAATTCACCGCAGCAAAGCCAGTTTTGAGAAGGGCGTGCTGACGGCTATTCACCGCGAATCTTCGCAGCGTGTGCGCCCGGTTTGCCCGCATTTTGGCCTCCACGAAGGTTCCTGCGGCGGATGCAAAATGCAGCATCTGCACGCCAGCGCGCAAGTGGCCATTAAGCAACGGGTGCTGGAAGACAATCTCTGGCACATTGGCAAGGTCAAGGCCGCGACTGTATTGCGTCCGATCGAAGGCCCGGCTTGGGGATACCGTTATCGTGCCCGCCTGTCGGTGCGCTTTGTCCGCAAAAAGGGGGCCGTGCTGATTGGTTTTCATGAGCGCAAAAGCCGCTATGTTGCCGACATGAAGGAATGCCACGTGTTGCCTCCAAAGGTCAGCCAGCTTCTGTTGCCATTGCGCGCCTTGATTGGTGGCATGGATGCGGTTGAAACGCTGCCCCAAATTGAGCTTGCAATGGGAGACATGGCCGCTCAGGACGGTGGGCGCTCCGATGTCATCGCGCTGGTCCTTCGGCATCTTGAGCCATTGAGTGAGCCCGATTTGCAGCGTTTGCGTTCATTTTCAGCATCACATACGGGCGTGCAATGGTGGCTGCAGCCTGGTGGTCCGCACACCATCCACCGGCTGGATGAGACACCCGGCAGCGAAACTGGCAACCTTGCATATCAGTTGCCGGAGTTTGGCGTTGTCATGCCTTTTAAACCCACTGATTTCACGCAGGTCAATCCCCACATCAATCGCGTTTTGGTGACGCGGGCGCTGGGTTTGCTGCAGGTGCAACCCAACGAGAGGGTGATCGACTGGTTTTGCGGTCTTGGTAACTTTACGTTGCCGCTGGCAACGCAGGCGCAATCGGTGCTGGGTGTAGAAGGAGCCGAGTCGCTGGTGGAGCGTTCGCGCCAGAATTACGCACTCAATCAGCCAGCCGTTGAGAAAGGTCGGCGTGCACTCGCGCCCACCACCTTTGCTGCCCGTAACCTGTTTGAGATGACGCCCGAAATGCTGTGCGCCGACGGACAGGCCCATAAGTGGCTGATCGACCCGCCACGTGAGGGCGCATATGCGCTGGTGCAGGCCCTGGCTGCGGCTCCCGAATCCGACCCAAGCTGGCGGCCTCCGCAACGCATTGTCTACGTCAGTTGCAACCCCGCCACGCTGGCCCGCGATGCCGGCGTGCTGGTCAAAGAGGCCGGTTATCGCCTGAGCGCGGCGGGCGTGGTGAATATGTTTGCGCACACGGCACACGTGGAAAGCATTGCCGTTTTTGAACTATTGCCGACCCACAAAGACATTTAAACGTTGGAGCAGACATGAAAAACTGGATGTTCAGTTTCAGACCGATTCCATTTTGCAACCGTTCATGGATTAGCCTCGCATTCATTGGCCTCGTATTCATAGGCTGCTTTGCAAACCTGAACGTGTTTGCAGGGCAGGATGTCTGTCGTGCATCGTTGCCTAAAAAAGTGGCCAGCTATATTGCCAGACATTACAAGGGCTGGTCACTGGTAACGCCACAAGACTTGACTGCCGATGACCGCGCAAGCTGGGAAAAGGGCCACGAAAATTTGTGTCCGGGCGTTGCACGCGCAGATTTTGTCGGAGCCCGATATCAGCAGACTGCCGTTTTGCTCATGACGACAACGTCAAAAAAATCGATAACTTTACCCGCTTCCCCGGCGACGGTTCAACTGGTGTTGTTCTCTGATTCCAGCTACGGTGCGCCACAAGTGCTCGTCAAACAGCAAGCGGATCAGGTTCCGGTGCTTTTCTCGGAAGAGGCCTCGCACTACGCCGATCGTCGTCAGCCAGGCATCCTGATCGAAGTCCATCACCCGATCATGGTGCTGGAAACTATCGATTCGAGCGCTGTCGGCTATTACTACGAGGGGTGGGGATTCAAGACTATTCAGCTGTCTGAATAGCGATAATAGTCAGCCGTTTTCGGCAGGTTTGGTTTTGCTTTTAGACTTTGAGCCGGACTTGGATTCCGACTTTGAATCAGATTTTGATTCCGACTTTGCCATTGCTTTTTTGTCAGCGGCGCTAGCCTCTGCATCTGAAGGCACAAGTTCCTCTCCCGCTGCTACGGCTGCAACTGGCGCTTGTTTCAGTCCCTTGGGCTCAACACCGTCAATCTTGTTGTCCCGCATATATTGATCCATGTCCTTCCAGCCGGCAAAAATAGCGGCTTTGGACGCTTTCTCATTCATCGAATAGCAGTCTTCAATGCTGCGCAATCCATGTCGGCAGGCGCCGCCGATGGCCTTCGCGTCGGCTTCCTTCTGGATCGCCTTCGGGTCGGCCAGCAACGTATCCAGATCACAACCGCCGAGCAGCAGCAGTGCGGACAATAAGGTAGTGCGGAAATTCATGGGGTAGAGTGACGGTGTATGTCACCATATCGGCATTGTAGGGAGGCTATTGAATAAAGTGGCGTCCTGTGTACCGGTTCAATCCAATGAAAAGGGCCCATAAAGGGCCCCTTATTGGATCAGGCAGAAACTTAGTCGCGTTCGCCGCCGAAAATTCCCAGCAACATCAGCAAATTCTGGAACACGTTGAAGATGTCCAGATAAAGCGCCAGCGTTGCAGAAATGTAATTGGTTTCGCCGCCGTCGATGATGCGCTTGATGTCAAACAGCATGTAGGCACTGAAAATCCCGATTGCCAGCAGCGATATAACCAGCATGCCGACGCTCGAGCCTACAAACATATTGATCACGCTGCCCACCAGCAACACGATTACGCCCACAAACAGCCACTGACCCATTCCGGACAGGTCACGTTTGATCACGCTAGACAAACTGGCCATAGCGAAAAATACGCCCGCCGTACCACCAAATGCCGTCATGATCAGTTCGGGGCCGTTGCGGAAACCGAGAGTCAATTCAATCAGGCGCGACAACATCAGGCCCATGAAAAAGGTGAAACCCAGCAAAACGGGAACGCCCGATGCGCTGTTTTTGGTCTTTTCAATGGCGAACATGAAGCCTATAGCGCCAGCCATGAAGACGATGAAGCCCATGCCACCGGTAAAAATGCGACCCAGACCGGAAGCAACGCCAAACCAGGCGCCCAAAACGGTTGGAACCAGACTAAAGGCCAGCAGCCAATACGTGTTACGCAGCACGCGGTTGCGCTGCTCTGCCGAAATACCGTAGCCATAGCCGGTATCCAGCGTGGTAATGCGATCGATCATAAAGATCCTCCTGTGAAAAAACCCTGACGGGTAGATGGTGCAATTCTAGGGAATATCAAGAGCTGCTATAAAAGAATTCGGGATTAGCCCGGATTTTCTCAGGGGTGAAATGCGAAGCGTGTGGTTTTTGAGTGCGCTCAGTGCCATTATGCTTGCGTCTTTCCTCACTATTCAGCAGATGCCATGAAAACCAAACACACTCTCGAACTGCAAGACGTCCAGACCATTGGTGCAGCCGCACAAGCCGAGGCCAACGCCAACAGTTGGGCCGTCAGTATCGCCATTGTAGATGACGGTGGCCATCTGCTCTGGTTTGCACGTCTGGACGGCGCGGCTACCATTTCGGCGCACATTGCTCCCGCCAAAGCCCGCACGGCAGCTCTCGGGCGGCGCGAAAGCAAGGTCTACGAAGACATCATCAACGGCGGGCGTGTGTCGTTTTTGAGCGTGCCCGAACTCGAAGGAATGCTCGAAGGCGGCGTGCCAATCCTTAAGGACGGTCAGTGCATCGGCGCCGTTGGCGTGAGCGGCGTCAAGTCGACCGAAGATGCGCAGATCGCCAAGGCGGGCATTGCTGCGCTGGGGCTTTAAGGTTCCAAGGCCCTGCGGCCCGGTGGCCCCGCGGCATTGACTTAGTAGGTTAGCCTCTCCGGGCGAATTTCCTGCAGGATGGTGGTTGCAATTTCCTCGATCGATTTTGTCGTCGTGGACAGCCACCGGATGCCCGTGCGGCGCATCATGGCTTCGGCCTCACTGACTTCCATGCGGCAGTTCTCAACAGACGCGTAACGTGAGTTGGGGCGCCGCTCGTTGCGGATCTCACTCAGTCGCTCGGGGTGAATCGTGAGGCCAAATATCTTGCCCCGATGCGGCACCAGCGCGGGCGGTAACTGGCGGCGTTCAAAATCTTCCGGAATCAGAGGGTAGTTTGACGCCTTAAGGCCGTATTGCATCGCCAGATAGAGCGAAGTGGGCGTTTTTCCGCTGCGGCTGACCCCAACCAGAATAACGTCGGATTGCTCGAGGTCGCGGTTGGATTGCCCGTCGTCGTGGGCCAGCGAAAAATTGATCGCATCTATACGGTTGTGGTATTCCTTGCTCTTGCTGGCATCGCTGAAACGCCCTATTCGGTGGTTCGATTTCAACCCCAGTTCATTCTCCAGCGGGTGTACAAAGGTGCCAAACATATCGAGCAGCATTCCCTTGCAACCTGATTGAATAACGCCCAGAACCTCCATATTTACCAGCGTGGTAAATACGATGGGCCGCACGCCGTCGTGTTCCGCGCAATGGTTGACTTGCCGCACGGCTTGGTGCGCTTTGTCAACCGTGTCCACAAAGGGCAGCCGTACGTGGTGGGCCTTTATTTCAAACTGGGCCAGAATGGCATTGCCAAAAGTTTCGGCGGTAATACCAGTGCCGTCCGAAATAAAAAATACAGTGCGCAGGGACATGGGCTAGTAGCTCACAGAATAGAAAGGGATGATCACCCTACAATGTCAACAATTTAGCGCATTTTTTCTACTTGCCTGACAACGCTCGAACAAATAGTCCAAGAAATAGGCGTCTCAGGCAGGAGTAACCGGTTTTAACTTTTGGAGCTTAGTAATGTCTGAACTGTTTAGTGCTACCGATCTGGTGGTTCCATTCGAAAAATTGCGTATGACCGATGTCGAGTCGGTCGGCGGCAAAAACGCCAGCCTTGGCGAGATGATTTCGCACCTGCCGGACGGCGTTAAGGTGCCCACCGGATTTGCGACCACTGCGCATGCGTTTCGCGAATTTCTGAAATTTGGTGATCTGACCGGCAAAATTAATCAGTTGCTGGCCAATCTGGATGCTGATGATGTGCGTGCACTGGCCACGGTGGGCGCCCAAATTCGGGGCTTGATAGAAGTCCAGCCGTTTCCGCCCGAACTCGAAGCCGGTATTCGTGCATCTTTTGCAACACTGAGCGGGGGCCGCACCGACGCTTCATTTGCGGTGCGTTCTTCGGCCACGGCAGAAGACTTGCCAGACGCCTCGTTTGCAGGCCAGCAGGAGACGTTCCTGAATGTGGTCGGAATAGACGCTATTCTGCACAAGGTACGCGAAGTATTTGCGTCGCTATACAACGACCGCGCTATCAGCTATCGGGTCCATAAAGGTTTTGCCCACGAGCATGTGGCACTGAGTTGCGGCATCCAGCGCATGGTGCGTTCAGACCTGGGCGCAGCAGGCGTCATGTTTACGATGGACACCGAGTCCGGCTTTTCTGATGTTGTATTTATTACCTCGAGCTACGGGCTCGGAGAGACAGTGGTGCAGGGCGCCGTTAATCCGGACGAGTTTTATGTTCATAAACCGATGCTGCGTGCAGGCAAGCGGGCACTGATCCGTCGTAGCCTGGGCTCCAAGCTGATTCAGATGGAATTTGCAACTGAGCAGGAACGTGCCGACAGCGGCAAACTGGTTCGTACCACAGAGGTGCCGGCCGAATTGCGCAACCGCTATTCACTGACGGATGCCGAGGTGGAACAACTGGCGCGTTACGCGCTGGTGATTGAAGCCCATTATGGCCGCCCGATGGATATCGAATGGGGCAAGGATGGCGTAGACGGTCAGTTATACATACTTCAGGCCCGTCCGGAGACCGTGAAGAGCCAGGCTGGCGACAAGGTCGAGCACCGCTATAAGCTGGTGGGCAAAGGCGCGGTGCTGGTTGAAGGGCGCGCTATCGGTCAAAAAATTGGAACCGGGCCGGTGCGCATCGTGCACAACATCAGTGAAATGGATCGTGTGCAGGCGGGCGACATTCTGGTGACCGACATGACCGACCCGAACTGGGAACCGGTGATGAAGCGCGCGGCAGCCATTGTTACCAACCGTGGCGGACGCACATGTCACGCCGCCATTATTGCGCGGGAGTTGGGAATAGCGGCGGTTGTGGGCTGTGGCAACGCCACCGATGTGCTCAAGGAAGGCATGCTGGTGACGGTGAGTTGCGCCGAGGGCGACACCGGCTATATCTACGACGGCCTGCTGGAAACAGAAGTATCCGAAGTGCAGCGTGGCGTGATGCCCGAGACAGTGGTCAAAGTCATGATGAACGTGGGCAACCCGCAGCTGGCGTTCGACTTCTGCCAGTTGCCCAATCAGGGCGTCGGACTGGCGCGCCTCGAGTTCATTATCAACAACAATATCGGCGTCCACCCGAAGGCTATTCTTGACTATCCAAATGTCGATGCAGACCTGAAAAAGGCGGTTGAATCGGTGGCGCGTGGCCACGCGTCGCCGCGCGCTTTTTATATCGACCGGGTCGCTGAAGGGGTTGCCACCATTGCGGCCGCATTCTGGCCCAAGCCAGTGATTGTCCGTCTGTCGGACTTCAAGAGCAATGAATATCGCAAGCTGATTGGCGGTAGCCGCTATGAGCCGGAAGAAGAAAATCCGATGCTGGGATTCCGGGGCGCCGCGCGCTATGTGAGCGCCGAATTTGGCGAGGCGTTTGCCATGGAGTGCGAGGCTTTGCTGCGGGTTCGCAATGACATGGGTCTGACCAATGTGCAGGTGATGGTGCCGTTTGTGCGGACCCTCGGACAAGCAAAGCGGGTCACCGAGTTGCTGGCCCGCAAGGGTCTGAGCCGTGGCGAAAACGAGCTCAAGATCATCATGATGTGCGAAATTCCGAGCAACGCAATTCTGGCCGACAAGTTCCTCGAATACTTTGACGGATTCTCAATTGGTTCCAACGACCTCACGCAACTCACGCTGGGGCTGGACCGCGACTCGGGTCTGGAACTGCTGGCGGCCGATTTTGACGAGCGTGACGAAGCCGTTAAGGCGCTCATCAGTCTGGCTATTTCGGCCTGTCGGAAACAGGGCAAATACATCGGTATTTGCGGTCAGGGCCCCAGCGACCATCCTGACTTTGCGCTCTGGCTGCAGGAGCAGGGAATTTCGTCGATATCGCTGAATCCCGACTCGGTCATCGCAACCTGGCAACAACTTGCCGTGAAATAGTCGGTTTATTCAAAGTAGGCAATTGAGGCAATGCCTGTCACACCTCGCAGCTGGCGTTTACACGGCGTATTGCTGCTGGTGTGGTTTGCAGCCTCTTTTGGTGTCGTTTTCTTTGCCCGCGACCTGCAACGTTCGGTAGCCGGATGGCCGCTGGTGTACTGGTTTGCGGCGCAGGGTTCGTTGCTGGTCTTCATTGCGGTAGTGCTTGTTTTTACCGGCATTGCAAACCGGCAAGAACCCGTTAATCCGGAATTTGACGAAGCGCGTTTTGCCCGCACCACGCACCGCTATCACCGTCGTCTGGTGGTATTTGTGGCAGGACTTTTACTGCTCTTGCTGGTCCTCGTATATGCTGAATACGCAGGCCTGCAACGCGGCTGGATAGCCGCCATATTTCTGGGTGCGACATTGCTGGTCTATTCCGTGATAGGCGTCTTGGGCCGCACCGCCGACGCGAGCGAATACTATGTTGCCGGAAGGCGTATTCCTGCGATCTATAACGGCATGGCCACTGCCGCAGACTGGATGAGCGCAGCATCGTTTATCAGCCTTGCGGGCGGGCTCTACATGCAAGGCTTCTCGGGTGAAAACGGGCAGCCGGGCGGGTTTGCCTACATTCTGGGCTGGACCGGTGGCTTTTGTCTGGTTGCCCTGTTGGTTGCGCCCTATCTGCGACGGCTTGGCC
>Ga0007854_10001870_pt1 | contig 13286 bp, 9 predicted proteins | sample CryBogCBH12Aug08_FD_60382 | JGI IMG/M metagenome (GOLD analysis project Ga0007854, IMG submission 60382) | Freshwater microbial communities from Crystal Bog, Wisconsin, USA - CBH12Aug08 | ecosystem: Environmental > Aquatic > Freshwater > Lake | place: Crystal Bog, Wisconsin, USA | collected...
AACGCAACACCTTGCACTTGGCCTGGCCGCTGGTCACGAGTTCGCCGACGGTCGCGGGAATGTAGCACTCGGACTTTTGCTCGCCGCCGGATTTCTTCAAAAATTTTTCAAATTCCACTTTCAACTGCGGGAACAGCGCCGGAGTGAAGCCCCAGAAATTCATCGAGACGGCTTCGTCGCCGGTGAGCTGGGTGAGCTTGCCGTCGGGGCCGGTGTCTTTCGCGCCGGTGCCGTCGCGCTCGATTTTCATCAGCTCGACGATGTGGGTGAGGTAATTATTGGCGTCCACGCGCGAGACGCCGCGCGCCACAGTGCCGTGGTCGGACAAAGTGTTTTTCAAAATGAAACCCACCATCGCGTAATCCGGCGTGCCAGAAGTCAGGTGTTGCGCGAGAACTTTGTAAGCTTGCTGGCCGTAAAAATCGTCGGCGTTGATGGCGGCAAAATTTTCTTGGACCACGCCTTCGGCCATCAGGATGGCGTGCGTCGTGCCCCACGGCTTCGTGCGACCGACGGGCAACGTGTAGGGCGCGGGCAATTTGTCGAGTTCCTGAAAAACGTATTCCACGGCAATGCGCTGCTCGAAACGCGTGCCGATGATTTCGCGGAACTGCGCCTCGATGTCCTTGCGAATGACGAAGACGAGCTTGCCGAAGCCGGCGCGCATCGCGTCGAAGATGGAATAATCAATGATGGTTTCGCCGTTCGGGCCAACGGGATCAATCTGTTTGAGGCCGCCATAGCGGCTGCCCATGCCGGCGGCGAGAACGAGCAAAGTCGGTTTAGTCATAAACCGTGATTTTAATTTGTCCCGCGCGGCTGTCGAGCAAATCAGGTGGCAAACCAAACCGGGAGGATTACTCGTCTCGGCAGGGCGGTCAGTTCCCTGACCGCCGCCGTGGCGAACCCCTCGGCGTCCGTCCGCCAGAGCAAACGAACGTGGCCTTGCCTCGATTTGGTGGACAGCAACCCCAAAGGCTTGACTTGGCCCGGCGGCGCAACAAGCTGATGGCGTGAGTCCGTTGCTGTGGCAAGTCGCCCATACCCGTCCGCGCTGCGAGAAAAAACTGCTGCAATTTTGCGAGCGGGAAAAACTAGCCGCCAGCCTGCCGTGCTACGCGTCGGCGCACAAATATCGGGGCAAGACGGTGGTTTTCCAGAAGCCGCTGTTTCCCGGCTATGTTTTTCTCCACCTCATCGCCGAACAGCGCAGCGTGATTTTGCAGAGCAAGCACCTCGCGACGCTGCTGGAAATTTCCGATCAGGAATTGTTCGTCCGGCAACTCGATGAAATCCGCCGCGCGCTGGAAACGAATTTTGAAATCCGCCTCGCGCCGGACATCGGCGAAGGCCAGCGCGTGAAAATCAAATCCGGCCCGCTGCGCGGCGTCGAGGGCTGGGTGGAAAAACGGCACGGCATGAACACAGTTTTGCTGCGGCTGGATTTTATCGGCCAGGCCGCCGCCGTGAAATTGGAGGCGTCGGATTTGGAATTAGTTTGAAGGCCGCCGGATTTTCCCCGCTCACAGGCCGAACGCGCGATAGAACTGCTTGCTGGTGGTTGAGGCATTTTCTTCCGTGAAGACAAACGGCGCGGTGTTGGTCTGCACCGTCGTCCAGTTCGCCAAGTCGGACGAGGCTTGCACGACATATTGATTGCCAGCCACGCCGTTCACGGTGAAGGTGAAATGTCCGTTGACCAGACTGACCGATTCCAGCGTGGCCGGAACCGGCGGGGCGGTGACGGTCGCATTATTGACGGACACGTTTGCGTTCGCGACGGCGGCGGCGGGCTGGGGCAAAACCGTGACGGTGAAGCTGCGCGTGACAACGGAATTGGAAACACCGCCGCTCACGGTGACGGTGATGATGGCGGTGCCGGCAGCTTTCGGCTTGAGCTTCAGGGAACCAGTCGAGTCCGGGCTGATGTAGGAAACTTTCGACACGCCGACGACTTTGGGATCGCTGGACGAGGCGGTGATTTTAAGTTTGTTGCCCTTGTTTTTTTGGTTGTGGCCCTGACTCTGCGGTTGCACCGCCGCCGAGCCGGCCGAGATGCCGGTGAGACTGACGGTTTGCGCGGCGGCGTTTTCCGTCAGGCTGATGTCCGCCAGCGGATCTAGCGTGGGCGGTTGAAAAGTGGAAACCGGCGGAACGGAATTGGTGTCGGCGGTGTTGGTCGTCGTGCAGGTGGCTTCGTTGGAAAAAGCACTCTCCACGCCGGTGGTGTCGTAAGTGGTCGCGGCAAAAAAGTAGGTCACGCCCGCCGCCAGTCCGGCGATGACGGTGTTCGTGACGTTGCCGACATCCACGGAGTTGGTGTAATTGCGGCTGGCCGGGCCGTAATAAATTTTGTAGCCGCCGATGTTGGTGTTCGTGCTGACGTTCCAAGCCAGCGGAACGGAGGTGGCGGCGACGACCGGGAAGGCGACCAATGCCAGCAAAAGCATCAACCAACGCAGCGAAACTACGCCCGCTTTGCGTTGGTTGTTGGTATGGCTTGGCCGCATCTTGAGGCGGTCTATTGCATAACGACTGCCAAGAATGATTCACCGGCCAATATTTTTTGGACTTTGCTGACTTACCGCCCACGGAAAAGGCGCACGGCGTTATTTTCATTGAAAATGCTTGGGTTTTTGCAGCAACGACCATTTCAATTAAATATCCTAGTCCGGATTATTTCGTGCTGTTGGTTGACTTCGAGTGAAGTGCTTCAAGACAGATTTGCCGGCATTGTCTTGAAAAAATACAGCCCGGCGACCCAAAACCCCTCCTAACCGGATAAAGCGACTTCGGCATATCGGTTTAACCGGGGAAAAACACGTTCACGGCCCGGCTCAATTATCTTGTGTTTTCGCGGGATAACGGCCTAAATAGCAAAAGTGTAGGTTGGGACGCAGCGGATGCGTTTCCCATCCGAAGCAACGTTTGTTTTTGAGCGGCGCAACGCGATGGCCGCGATTTGAAAAAATTTGATGACGGGCAAAGGTGGCTTTACGCGCGGCAATGATGACACAGGAAAAAGCGAGTAATCGCTTGAGTTAAATGATGAGATTCACCGGCGAAAAAAGTCATATTTCTGAAGCCGCCGCCCTTACCGGCGGCAAGCGGGCCACTTCGTGCGTGCGCTTCCGACTGGCGGCCAGTTTCATCCCACAAGGCGTTGATTGAACCCGCAAGACCATCTCACACTGCGACTGGAGAGCTTGCAAGGAACCGAGGAACTGGCTCTCAAGGGTGACGCGCTGAATTTCGTTTTTGCGAAGAGCGGCGGCGGCAAATTTATTTCCACCAAAACCGCCCAACGGCTCGCCCCCGCCGACATTTTAATTTTCAATGCCGCCAGCGGCGGCAAACTGGAAGTGTCCGACGGCAAGGGGGAATTTCGTTTTGGAATTTTTTCCGTCAGCATTGAAAGCCTGCTGCCGTTGTTTGCCAGCCACGAAATCAGCCTGCTGCATCATCTGGCCGAAAGCCTCCGGAACAGTAAAATCCACCCCGGCAACAGCCCGTTGACGGTGGAATGCCAGCAACTGCTCAAACTGGTGCCGGCGCAGTTGGGCCTCAATCATCGCGGCCAGTTGATCCGGATTGCGGCCAGCCTTTTGTCCGCTGAATTTCAGGCGATTCAAGCGCAGCGCGGCAGTTCCCCCGGCGCGGACAATCCCGTGGCCCAGGTGTTTGAAAAACTCTCGGCCGCGGAGTTGATCTCGCTTTCCGTGGGCGAGCTGGCCGGACGTTTCAACTGCAGCCGGCGGCATCTCAACCGATTGTTTCACCAGCATTTCGGCGCTTCCGTGGCCACCCTGCGGATGGAGATGCGTTTGCTCAAAGCCGTGTCGCTCCTGCGCGATCCCAACGCCAAAATTATCAACGTCGCGGAGGATTGCGGCTTCAACCATCTGGGCTTGTTCAACACCTGTTTCAAGCGCCGGTTCGGCACCAGTCCAGGGCAATGGCGCAAAGGTTCGCTGCCCGCCGCCAAGCCGCAACCCATCAGCACCACCAAGCCGTCCAGCCGACCGGCGCGGACAGTGGAAGTTTCCTCGCCCCGGAAACTGGTGTCGGCGCCGCCGGTGTTCATGAGCATCTTTGCCCGCAAAATCACCGATGGAGCGATTGTTTTGCAGGAACTGGAACAGCGGAATTTGATGCCGGGGACGCAAACGTCCTCGGCAAGCCGCGGAGACACTTTGGAATGAAGCGAAATTCATCAGTTCGGTTACGCCAAGCCGCCCCAACCGCGCCGGACGGCAAAGAATTTGCTTTGGATTGGGCTGCAATCAGAGAAGAATCATATAAAACCTATGTCTTTTACAAACAAACCTAGCTCTTCCGCCGGGTGGACGATGCTTTGCCGCCCATGCCTGGCCGCAGGTTTTTTGCTGGCCGCTTTCGCCGCTTCGGCGCAGGAAGCCGTCCGCAACACCGAAGCCAGCGACACGGCGGCGGCGGCGCGCTCCGCGCAGATGCAATCCCCGGATGCACAGGACTACACTTTCAAGGACGGTGATTTCCGCCTGCTGCTGGAGCCTTCGGTGGAGTTTGACTGGAATGACAACGTGAATCTTTCCCGCACCAACGCCCTCGACGATTTCATCCTGAAGCCGGCGGTCAAACTGACGGCCAGCTATCCCTTCACGCAACGCAACCTGTTATTCGTGGATATTTCCGTGGGCTACGACCGGTATTTCAATCATCCGAACTTGAGTTCGTTGGAATTGAATTCCGCTTCCGGCACGGGACTTTCCTTCGACCTTGGCGTCGAAGATTTTATTTTTAATTTCCACGACTGGATCAGTTACTCGCAGGATTCGTCCCAAAGCCCCTTGGCGGCCAACACCCCGAATTACGGCACGTTCCGCAATACCGCCGGCGTCTCCGGCAAATGGGACATGAATCAAGCCACCTTGTCGCTCGGCTACGACCACCAAAACGTCCTCGCCACCAGCGGCCAGTTCAGCAGCCTCAACCACGCCGCCGAAATGCTCAATGCTGGCGCGGGTTTCCGCGTGCATCCGCAAATCACCCTCGGGGTCGAGGCCACCGCCGCATTCACCACCTACGAACATTCAGTCTTGAACAACAACTCGGCCTACACCGCCGGCGCCTACGCCGAGTTTCGGCCCGGCAGCGCGTTCAAAGCCACTGTGCGCGGCGGCTTTTCGACCTATCAATTTCAAAACACCAGCACGGCGTCCGGCACCAACGCACCGATCCGCACCGGCCCCGAAAATTCCTGGTATGGCAGCCTCCTCCTGTCGCACCAGCCGCGCGAATCGTTGAGCTACGCGCTGGAAGCCGGCCACGAAGTGCAGTTGGGCACCCAGTCGGATCTCGTCGAAGATTGGTATGTCCGGCCCAGCGCCACTTGGAAAATCATCAAGAACTTGGACATCGTCACCGCGATGTTTTACGAGCACGGCAATCAGGGCGTCGCCAACGTGACCGGCAACCTGCGCGAAAATTTCGACTGGTATGGCGGCCAGTTAAGCCTCTCGCAAACGCTGACCCGCCGTTTCACTTTGAGCGCGATTTACCGCCTGACGATCCGCACTTCCAACACGGCCAATCAGGCCTACAACCAAAATCTCATCGGTCTGCAACTGACTTATCATCCCCAATGAACCGCCGCTTCCGCCATTATTGCCGCCGGCCCGCCGCCGGCCTGAATCTGACGCTGCTGGTCTGCGTCGCGTTGCTCGCATTTTTTTCGACGGTCAAATTGCCGGCGGCGGACACTGCCACCAATGCCATCGCACCAGAAACTCTGGCCGGCAGCGTCAACGCGATGGACGACAAATACCGGCTGGCCATCGGCGATGAATTAAGTTTCCAGATTCTCGAGGATGAGGAAGATCCCAAGCTGCTGCCCGTCACCGATTCGGGCGATTTGCAGGTGCCTTACATCGGCCGTTTCCCGGCGGCCGGCAAAACCTGCAAGGAGCTGGCCGCCGCGCTGAAGGTCGAGCTGGAGAAAAAATATTATTACCACGCCACGGTCGTCGTCGCGGTGGATTCCAAGCCGCGCAGCCGCGGTAAGATTTACATCGTCGGCGCCATCCGCACGCCGGGGCCGCAGGAAATCGCCAGCGACGAAACGCTGACCGTGAGCCGCGCCATCCTGCGCGCCGGCAGCTTCACGGAATTCGCCGACGAAAAAAATGTCCGCATCACGCGCAGCCCGACACCAGGCGACAGCGCCAACAAGAAAATTTTCACCGTGAATGTCGCGCAGATTTTTGAGAAGGGCAAAACCGAGAACGATCTGGTGCTCCAGCCCGGCGATTTGATTTTTGTCCCCGAACGGATGGTCCGGTTTTGAAGCCATGAAAGATTTGATCCCCATGTCGCCGTCGGATTCGGGCCTGCAACTGCTGGAGCCGATGCAGCAGGGCCACGCGCCAGCCGCGCCCAAGTTCCGCGTCCAGAAGCTGTGGATGTTCCTACGCCAATACTGGTGGATTCCGGTGATTTCGCTGACCTTGAGCCTCGGCGTAGCGGTGGTGCTGTTCCTGCGCACACCGCCGATTTTTTATTCCGTCGGCAGTATGTGGGAGACGGAAAAATTGCGGCTGCCCGACGGCGCGGCGTTCACCGATGACCGGGAAAATTATCTCGGCACGCAGGAAAATGTCTTGCATAGCAAAGTCCTCCGCGACCTCACGCTGACGCGGATGCGGGCGACGGACACCAACAGCATCATCGTGGACGAAAACGGCGAAGCCTTGCCGGTCGAGGTCGAAGTCGGCTCCTCACCCAAAAACTCAGTTTACACGGTGCAAGCCTCCAGCGCCAATCCGGCGTTCACGCCCCGCTATCTCAACGCGCTGATGGACGCATATATCGAATTCCGCAAGAACATCCGCAGCCGCGTTTCGTCCGGCACGCTGGCCTCGATTTCCGAACAGGTGCAGCGGCTGGAACGCGACATGAAACAGGCCCAGGACGCGCTCAACGAATACCAGCGCAGCAACAGCCTCACGGTGTTGCTGGAAGAAAGCACCCAAGAAGCCGCCTATCTTGCGAAACTGAAAACCGAGTTGTCCGATTACCAGCTCGAATTCAACCTGCTCGCCACGAAAGAACTGGAGGCGGATTCCGGCGATGCGGCGGCGACCCGTTCCAAGGACACCATTTTTGATTCGCTGAATAATTCCAGTTCGGCCCGCAGCGCCGCCGCCGACCGGCAGAGCGCGGACAAGGAAATCCAGTTGCTCAAACTGGAACGCGAGCGGCTCGCCAAAAATCTCCGCCCCAATCATCCGAAAATCATCAAGCTGGATCAGGACATCACCCGTTCGCAGCGGCTGTTGCAAGTTTATCACCAGCAAAACCAGGAGCAGATCGCCGCCGCGCGCGAGGCGCTCCAGATTAAAATCGACAGCCTTACGCAAGCCGTAAAGGACTGGGAGGACAAGATTGCTGCCGTCAACGAACGCGTCGCCGTCGCCGACAGCCTCAAGCAAAACGTCCTGCGCAATCAGGGCTTGTATGACCGCCTGACCTCGCTCCTGCAAAACGTGGACATCAGCCGCAACATTGACCAGGAAACCCTGACCATTCTCGAACCCGCCTCGCCAGCAAAGCGTTCATATACTCAAGCCAAGTCCATGTTGACGCAGTCCTGCATCATCGGCCTCGGCCTCGGCTTGGGAATTATTTTTCTCATCACGCTGCGCGACGACCGGTTCAACTCCATGCATGAAGTCACCGAACGCTTCGGCGACACCGTCGTCGGTCAGGTGCCGGATATGCCCGAGCTGGCGCAGCCCGGCCCGCTCGTGCTACTGCACGACAACGACGACCGGCATATGTTCGCCGAGTCGTATCGCAATCTTCGCTCCGCCCTGCTCTACCTCACCGTGGATGGCAAACGTCCGCGCGTGCTGCTCGTCACCAGCGCCGTGCCAAACGAAGGCAAGTCCACCATCGCCACCAACCTCACCCGCGCGATAGCGCTCGGCGGCTCGAAGGTGCTGCTGATTGACGGCGACTTGCGCAAGGGCCACATCCATGACCGGCTGGCCTTGAAATCCAAACCCGGTCTGCACGAATTGCTTCGTCAGCAGGGTGATTTTGAACCCTATGTGCAACCGACCGACCTGCCGAATCTTTTCTTCATCGCACGCGGCAGCGTCTGCCGCAATCCCGGCGACCTGTTCCTCCAGCCGTTTTTCGACAACCTGCTCGCGCGCCTCCGCGAGAAATACGATTACGTCGTGATTGACAGCAGCCCGGTGTTCGCGGCGGACGATTCCTCCACGCTCGCGCCAAAGGTGGACGGCACGCTGTTTGTCGTGCGCAACCAGTTCACCCACGCCCGCGCCGTGCGCGAGGCGCTGGAACTTTTGTTCCAACGCCAGGCGCGCGTGCTCGGCCTGATTTTGAACCGCGCCGACTCGACCGCCAGCAATTATTACTCCTACAAATACGCGGAGTATTACGCAGTCAACACCGAGGAAGCGGACAAAGAATCTTGAAGGCCTGCGGGCTTTCAAACCCGGACAACCGGCTCGGGAGAAGAGCGGTTATTTCTCCCGAAAACGATGCACAAACCGAACCACCGGCCCGTAGATTCCCGGCGCAAAACCGCGCTGCGAATTGACCGGGACGAAGTCTGCCTGCGAATATTTCCAAACTGACCATGTCCATGCTGCGTTCATTTTTCCGGCTGCTCACGCGCTGTTACCGCATGGCGCTGCCGTATGGCCGCGCGAAAATGCTCGGGGTGCTGGGACTGATTTTGTTCAACGGTGTGCTGCAACTCGTCGGCGTCACTTCCGTCTTTCCGTTTTTCGCGCTCGCGGCCGATCCGGAACGGTTACAAAAATCTAAACTCGGCGCTGCGATTCTTCACCACCTGCCGCCGCTCACGACCAATCAACTGCTCGTTTGGGCCGGCGGCTTCGCCATCGCGATGCTCATCATCGCCAGCATCGGCAGCATGGTGAGCGAAGTCCTGCGCATCCGCTACGCCTACGGCTTTTGCCACTGGCTGCGCGGGCGGCTCTTTGAATCCTACGCCAGCCAACCCTACGCATTTTTTCTCCGCCGCAACACCGCCGAGTTGAACCAGCGGATGTTCGACGTGCAGATGTTCATCCAAAACGTCCTGCTGCCCGTCGGTGAAATCCTCACGCGCCTCGTCATCGTCGTGCTGCTCATCGCGGCGGTCTTCGCGGTGCAACCGTGGGTGGCGCTCGGCTCCACCGTCATCTTCGGCGGATTTTATTTGCTCATATTCGTCTGGCTGCGGCCACGCACCCGCGCCGTTTCCAATGGTCTGCAGCATTACACCGTCGGCTTCTGGAAAAACACCAACCAGTTTTTGCAGGGCATCAAGACCGTGCTCGTCCACGGCAAAAGCCGGCACTTCATGGATCGCGCGCTGGAGAACTCCGCGCGCATCGGCGATTTTTCCAGCAAGATTCCGATTTACAGCAACGGCCCGCGCTACCTCATCGAGCCGGTGGCCTTCGGCGGACTGATGGCCGTCGTCGTTTTTCTCGCGCTGCGCGGACGGTCGTTCTCCGACATTTTGCCGAACCTCACCGTGATGGCCTTCGCCGGCTACCGGCTGCTGCCCGCGCTGCAACTGCTCTACGCCCAGCTCGTCACCGTCGCGGCGAACAACTACACGCTGAAACAGCTTGAGGAGGAAATTCTTGAAATTGAAAAACTCACTCCCGCCGCCGTCGCAAAAACTTCCACGCAATCGCTCGCGTTCCAAAAAAAATTAAGTTTGGAAAACGTCACTTTCCAATATGCCGGCGCAACTTCGCCAGTGCTGGAAAAATTTTCCGTCGCCATCGCGAAGAACGAATCCGTCGGCATTGCCGGCTCTTCCGGCTCCGGCAAATCCACGCTCGTGGATTTGATTCTCGGTTTGCACCAGCCGCAGTCCGGCGCGATCCGCGTGGACGACGAGCTGCTCACCGAAAAAAATCTGGATTCCTGGCGGCGCATGATCGGCTATGTGCCGCAGGATATTTACCTGCTCGACGACACTATCGAGGCAAACATCGCCTTCGGCATTGATCCGGCGGAAGTTGATAAATCCGCCCTGCGCGAGGCCGCGCTCGGCGCGCAGATTTTGGATTTCATCGAAAAAGAATTGCCGCAGGGCATGCACACCAGCGTCGGCGAACGCGGCGTGCGTTTGTCCGGCGGCCAGCGCCAGCGTATCGGCCTGGCACGCGCGCTGTATCATCGCCCGCAGGTTTTGATTTTGGACGAGGCCACCAGCGCGCTCGACCATCAGACCGAACTCGCCGTGATGGAAACCATCCACCGGCTGCAAGGCACGCTGACCATCATCACCATCGCCCACCGCTTGAGCACGCTTGAACGCTGCGACCGCATCATCCGGCTCGACAAGGGCAAAATCGTTTCGTGAGCGATGCCCAAAAAACGCGCGTGCTGCTCGTCAGCATCGCCCCGCCGCAAAACGACTGCGGCGTGCGCGTCGTCTTGCACCGGCATTTGGTGGAGCGCAATCCGTTTGAACTGCGCGTCGTCACCAACGCCGATTATTACACCGGCAAACCAGCGGGGCAAAAAATCTCGCTACCGTGGCCGCTGCATCGCCTGCGCAAAACGCGCTTCGGCCCGCAGCTCGCGCCGTGGCTGACGGATTACGAAAATTTGGTTTGGACGCTGGCCGTGCCGTCGTCGCTGGACCACGCGATTGCCGAATTCAAGCCTGATGTGATTTTGACGATGGCCGAGACGAGCCTGTGCCATCTCGCTGCGAAGGCGGCAAAAAAATACAAACTGCCGCTGGCCGGTTTGTTTCTCGACTGGTTTCCGGTGATGCAAGGCCACTTCGGCCGCAAGTGGACGCAAAATCTTTTGAGCCGCCGCTACCGCGAACTTTACCGGCAGTGCGATCTCGCCTTCTGCACAAGCGACGGAATGCAGGACGTTCTCGGCACGCATCCGAACAGTCACGTCATTTACCCGATGCCGGGACGTCACCGCGTGCCGGAAAAAATTTCGCCGCCGAAGAACGGCAAGTTCCGCCTCGCTTACGTCGGGTCGGTGCAAAATTTTTACGGCCGCATGATTTGTTCGCTTGTTGAAAAAATTTCGCCACTCGCCGATTTGGAAATCGTCGTCGTCGGGCCGAACGCCGACTGGCCGGCGGAAATTTTGGAGCGCGCCAAGGCGAAAGGAATTTATCTCGGCTTCAAGCCGCCGGAAGAGGCCGCCACCGTGCTGGCCGGTGCGGACGTGTTGCTCGTGGTGATGAGTTTCGAGCCGCCGCACCGGCTGTTCATGGAGACCAGCTTCACGACAAAATTTCTCGACTACACCGCGTTCGCCAAGCCCATCGTGCTGTGGGGGCCGGAATACTGCACGCCAGTCCGCGTCGTCCGCCGCGACGGCGGGGCGCTGCTGGTCAGCACGCCGGATGCGGGCGAAGTCGTGTCCGCCTGCCGCCAAATCGCCGGCGACAGCGCGCTGCGCGAAAAACTTTCCAGCGAGGCGAAATGCTTGAACGAAAATCTTTTCAACCCCGACCGGCTGCAAAATATTTTTGCCGGCGAAATCGAAAAACTTGCCGCCGCCAAAAAATGAATTCCGTCTGTCTGGCGATTTTGAATTACAACGGCCGGCGGCATCTCGAACATTTGCTGCCGACCGCGCTGGCCGCCGCGAAAAAATCTCCAGTCGCCTGCACCGTGCTTGTGCTCGACAACCGCAGCAGCGAGCCGGACGCGGACTGGCTGCGGCAGAAATTTCCCGACGTGAAAATTGCCGTCGCGCCGGAAAATGACTTTCTGTTTTCCTACAACTGGCTGCTCGCGCAACTGCCGGACGACATCGTGGTCATCCTCAACAACGACCTGCGCCTCGATGAGAGTTTTCTCGCGCCGCTACTCCGGCATTTCCGCGCGCCGGATGTTTTCGCTGTTTCCGCGTCGAGCTACGACTGGGATGGAAAAGAGCGCACCATCGGCCCGGCGCGGCTGGATTTTCAGAATGGATTTTACCGCTGGTATTACGAGCCACAGCGGCAGGAACTTTGCCACACGCTGTTCGCCTCCGGCGGTTTCATGGCGGTGGACCGGAAAAAATTTCTCAAACTTGGCGGCTTCAACCGGCTGTTTCATCCGGCGTATTGCGAAGATTTGGATCTTGGTTTCCGCGCGTGGCGGCGCGGCTGGCGCTCGATTTACGAACCCGCCAGCATCGTCTGGCATCGCGAACAAGCGAGCTGGAAGGCCGACCGGAACGCACGCCCGCAAAAATTGAATTTGCGCCACTCCTTGTTTTTCCAATGGTCGAGTTTGCCGATGCAGCGCGACCGGCGCGCACGCTGGTGGAGCCTCGCCAAACTCATCGGCGGCGGACTGCTGCGCGGCGACAATCTCTGGCTGAAAATTTATCCGCGCGCCTGGCGGGACTGGCTGAAAATGCGGAAACAATTTTCCACGCTGAAAGTTTCGGAGGCGGAATTGGCCGTGATTCAAAAAAATATCGCCGCGCCAGTGCCGCCGGTTGCCCACTGAAATGCGCGTCGCCCACTACAACACTTTTGCCGATGGCGGTGCGGCCGTGCTGATGCGCCGGCTTCACGGCGCGCTGCGCGAACTTGGCCACGACAGCCGCATCCGGTTTCGCAAAGGTGATCTCGATTTGCCTGAAGCCGCGCGGCTGGAATTTTGCCGGAGCTGGCTCGACCGCCAGCGCGAACGCGTGCGCCAGCGCGTCGAGACTTTTGCGCTGCGTCCCGACGCGCCGTCATTTTTCGGGCGTTACCGCTCGCCGCAACCGACGCCGCCGGCGTCGGACGATGCCACGGCGGACATCGTGCATCTGCACTGGGTCAGCCAATGGCTCGACCTGCCGAGTTTTCTGGATGCGATTCCGAAACACGTTCCGATTGTCTGGACCATCCACGACATGAGCGTGCTGGCCGGCGGCTGCTTTTTGGATTTCGGCTGCGACCAGCTCGGAGAAAAATGCGGAGTCTGCCCGCTGTTCAAACCGCTGTTTAATAAAATCTTTGCCGCGCGGGAATGGCAGCGCCGTTCGCGTGCGCTCGCGGGAAGAAAGATTTTCGCCGTCGCCAACAGCACTTTCACTGCCGGCCTCGTCAAAAAATCTTCGCTCTTTTCCGGCGTCCAAAAAATCGCGGTGATTCATCCGGCGCTAAAAATAGATGAGTTCACCCGGCACAACAAAGCCGAGGCGCGGCGGCAGCTTGGCATCGCTCCCGGCCATTTCGTCCTCGGCTTCGGCGCGGCGGCGTTGACGGACATCAACAAGGGTTTCAA
>Ga0007854_10001871_pt1 | contig 13282 bp, 12 predicted proteins | sample CryBogCBH12Aug08_FD_60382 | JGI IMG/M metagenome (GOLD analysis project Ga0007854, IMG submission 60382) | Freshwater microbial communities from Crystal Bog, Wisconsin, USA - CBH12Aug08 | ecosystem: Environmental > Aquatic > Freshwater > Lake | place: Crystal Bog, Wisconsin, USA | collected...
AAAACGGGTTTAAGTAACCAATTACCGAATCATCCACCTTCTTTTTTGAATTAACAAGGGAGTTTACAACCTTTATTTTTGAATTAATCGACGAGGGGGTAATAGCAATAAAGATGTATACGTTTTAATCAGTTGCAGTTAGTTCGGTGCAACAGGATTTTATTATCCACAGCCAAAAAATGCTCCAAAACAGTGCAACATCAAAAGGAATCCTGGAATTGACTACTTCTACGCGGATAGGCAACTATCTCAAATCTGAAATAATAAAACAAAATGCTTTGGGTTTAGAGCTAAATCGCAGTCTATGCGCCGTGGCTCACTACCCTATTCCTAGCTCTCTGATGAAACTACTAGCCATTCCGCTAAGCCCCAAAATGGGGGGCAATAAGAGCTTAGTTTCGTAATTTTCTGGGAGTGATACTAGATTACGCCAAAAGGATTTTGACCATTCCTTCTGTTTTTTTGTTATTGAAATTTAACCGATGAACATCGCTGGTTATAAGGTTTTCCCGATTACGGTTTAATTAGGTGGTTATTGAACTGCGCTGCTGCTGGATGTTTACAAAAGAACAACTCATTTTTATATGGTATTGCCCATGTGCAATGGGTTATATCCATCTGACACATCATTAACTCTGTGCCCATATATTTGCGTGTTTGACAGTTCTGACAGTCACTTTGGTAAGGGATTGATGCATTTTCCGAGAACTTAATGTGACTTCCTTGTGCGAAGCCTCGCGATGTTGATTGATTTGCCCTAAGCAGATGATGTAATTTTGAAGGTTGCATTTAACGCTTTCTTGGATAGGGTAAACTTTGATTTAATTATGTGTAAATTACACACAATTGATTAATGTTACGCTGTGTTTTTCTCCGCGTCAAGCATTTTTGTATTCCCTTGTTGCGTTGCATCTCCATGAAGCATCAAGGTAATGTTGGATTCTCCGAACACTTCAATTTGATCGGCATCAAACTCAAACGATCTCCCAGTTTTCTCCTTTACGATTTGATAAAGTAAACAAGCCACGTTCGTAACGCAAGGTATTACCCAAGATCAATAATTACTTCGTCATAGCTAAGCAAGCCAGCCCGAACCTACTAACCAATTCCCTGAAAACATTACCCTGGACGCAGGGTAGGCGCTAGTAACACTAATTCACAAAAAGTTATTTGAAAAAACTGAGCGATAGGGTGCATAATGCTATAAGTATCTAAAAAAATGCACAAGTCAAATAGGGGGGAATTACTATGCTTAAACTGACTAAAGAAGAAATTGAGTACGAAAAGCTCTTGCTTCCAAACAATGTACAATTTCTAAGAGCGCTTTGCGGGAATGTGCGAATTTATAAAAAGAGGCTTGCCCACTATAACTCCAAGCTATTTAATCTCTTGGTCGAAGATGATAAAAATCGTGAGGCAGGTAACTTACCTCAGATCTGATTCCTGAGGTAACTTCCAGCTAGCGCAAAGAAATACACCAGTCTTTACAGACAAGGTAAACGCCCCAAAACTGTGCGGCCACAATAGAAGTTCTGCAATCGATTTTCCTCTACTTAATATAACCCAACATTGTAATGTAGATTAGGGCAACGCATATCCTTGTCATGCTGCTTTATGCTGGGGTTGATCACAGAAATAAGCTTCGGTATGATTTTTGAACATGCGTTGAAATGTTGTCAGCGGATCATGATATTCGACAACAATCAGATTATTTGATTTGGCAAAAGACATGACATGATCCCATATATCCTGACTTTCTTCTTTTAATGTGGAATATACATAAACTGCAATATGCCCATCGTGTCTGATCGGGCGTATGTTCTTTGAATACTTTACTGTTCCCCTGTCGCTGACTGTACATCCAAGCTCACAAAGGCGGCTCGCCCAGTCCGACGGACGAAAATGTTGATTATCCAGATCTTTTCCAAGAATAATCCAGTTATTGATTTCTTTACGCATTTATTTCTTCTGTCTTTTAGTTAACTATCACCTATTTTATTTGCTAATATATTAGTGAGTCAAGCATCGAAATACGCTGACTGACTGATGGGCGCAAAATTCATTCCAGGGATTGAACTATCCAGAATGATCCCCATCTCATTTCCCCCAGTATTTAAAAGAGAGTCGTGAGTCGAAATGAAGAAAATTCTGAACTACTTGAGTAAACATGCAGAATGTCTGGATACGGAAATTTCAGTTGCGACTGGCATACCGTTGAACAATGTACATGAGTATCTCAACGACCTTACAGCAAAAAGAGAAGTGCTGACGTGCCACGCCACCCGATATGTGGACTGCATTAAAACTGAGGTGATAATCTGCAAGGTACTAGAGAGTAGATCTGGTAAAACCCATGCTGTTTGACAAAATCTATTTTTGAACTTTGATTTTGTGCGCCGGTGAACAGTTCACTTAACAAACCAACATTTATAACTTATTAAAAGTCTTAGATGTTAGGTGATTAAATACAAACATTCCAAATAAAATTCTTAAGATTTTTTTGATCGGCCTCATGGCACTCAAAATAATTCAGCAAATTTCACAATCCTACTATCCGCTTTTTCGACGTAACAGGCGTGATAACGTAACAAACTAAGCGGGCAAGGTATGGTCAAGTTATTGTCTTGAAAAATGTTCGACTTAATTACATAGGCACGAGTGATGAGTTGCAGTTCGCCTTCATTCCGATGTAAAGTGCTGAAAATTAGCTGATATTGATAATCTAACCAAAACCATGAAAACTCAAGTTCAAAGATTTATCTACCCACTGATCATCATCAGCTTCACTGTCAGCGCCAGTATTTTTTACTGGAAATCACTTCTTGTGAACCAACAAGTTGAAATGGGAACGGCTCAACATCGTAGCGAGTTGCACGTCCAACAGATAAACGAGGCCGTCGATCAGCAACTTGATGCAACCATCCGGAGTCTTGATACGATACTTAAACATCTGCGTCCTGACTATTTGCATAACCGCAAAGATTTTGATCGAATTGTTCTGGATGCATTGGGGTCCTACCCAAAAGAGATGCTTCAAAATGTTATTGTAATCGGAGCAGATGGGTACGTCTCTTACTCATCCAATAGCAAGCCGAATCACATATTTGCGGGTGATAGAGAACATTTCCGTGTTCATGCGGAGAGCAATCAAGACCAGCTATTTATCAGCAAACCGATCCTTGGGCGCATTGATGGCAGTTGGTTAATTGAGTTCACACGTCCCATATGGGATGGCAAGCGCTTTGTTGGGGTGATTGGCATTCCAGTGCGACCTGAATACATTTCAAACAGACTCTGGTCTCTTCATATTGATCCAAACGACATGATTTCTATTGTTCGTGAAGATGGCAGAATCATTGCGAGAAGCAGAAAACTGAAAGAAGGCTTGCAACTGACTGTCCCCTTAGATCGTCCATTTATGCACTCCCATCCCGGAGAGCATGGCATATTCCGTAGCGTTTCTATTACCGATCAGGTTCCGATGCTGTTTTCATGGAGACATCTTGCTAATTATCCGATTATTGCAGTGGCAGCAATTGATGAGACGGTAGAACTGACTGGCGTTATTGAACAGCAATCGAAGGTAAGAATTCGAACTTTACAAGCTATAGCACTGATCGTTGCATTTGCGTTGTGGGTTTCATTGTTATTTATAAGGGGCAATCGAAAAAATCATGAACTTGCCTTAAGCGAGGGGAATCTGATCAAAAGTGAATCACGCTTCCGCAGCATCATGGAGCACGCTCCGATCGGCATGCTTACCACTGCACCTGACGGACATATTTTACTGGCCAACCAGGCATTTTGTGACATTGTTGGCTACAGCGAAGATGAACTGGAAAAACTTTCCTACCAAGACTTAACTCATCCGGAAGATAAGACACTAACTCTTGAGGACAGGCAGAAGTTGCTGGATGGTAAAATTGATTCATACCAAATGGATAAGCGTTATATCCACAGGAATGGACAGATCAGGTGGGTTCGGGTGACTTCATCCAGCGTCAGCAAAGACTCCAATGAACAACCCTACTTCGTTGCACAAATCGAAGATATTACCGAAAGAAAATTTGCACGGGAATTGCTGCTTAAACAGAAACAGTTTTCCGATGATGTGATCAATAACCTTCCCGGCATCTTTTATATTATTAATCAGCAGACAAAATTTGTCAGAGTAAATCCTCAATTTGCTAAAGTTTCAGGCTATACAAATGAACAACTTATCGACATGTCTGTATTGGATCTTTTCGAGGGTGAACATAGGCAATTAATTGCCGAAAAAATGCAGGAAGTATTTGACAAGGGAGAAGCCTCTGCAGAAGCTGAACTACTCACAAAGTCCGGTCAAAGAATTCCGTATGCCTTCTCCGGGCACAAAACTGAGATTGATGATCAAACCTATCTGATTGGTCTCGGGACAGATATCAGTGAACGAAAAGCAACTGAAGCATTGCTTCACGATTCCGATGAAAAGATTCGTGGGATTTTTGAAAGCACACTAGATGGAATTCTACTCGTCGATGCAAAAACCATGCAGCATGCTACCTGTAATCCGGCCTTCGCAAATATGTTGGGCTACAGCATTGACGAAATAACCAAGCTTGGTGTTCCGGATACTCATTATCAAAAAGATTTGCCTTATGTGTTTGAGCAGTTTGAAAAAGTAAGACGTGGCGAAATCTCTGTTGCCAAAGATATACCGATGAAGCGTAAAGATGGCTCGGTATTTTTCGCCGACATTAAAAATGCTCATTTGAATTTGGGCGGCATTGATTATATTTTGGCAAACTTCCGGGATATTACAGAACGTAAAGAGGCAGAAGAAGCCATTCAGGAACTTGCATTCTTTGACCCCCTAACCAGTTTATCCAATCGCCGCTTACTCCAGGATAGGCTTTTTCAGGCATTATCTTCAAGTGACAGAAATGGAAAGATCGGAGCCCTGCTATTCATTGATCTGGATAATTTCAAAAGTATTAACGACGCCTTTGGACATGCAAAAGGAGACCAGTTGCTTCAACAAGTGGCAGAGCGGCTTAAATCCTGCGTTCGGATCGGTGATACCGTTGCTCGTCTTGGAGGAGATGAATTCGTCGTCATGCTGGAAAACCTGAATGATCAAGCCATTCACGCAGCGACAGAAGCTGAGGTGATCGGTCAAAAGATACTGACTACGCTCAATCAGCCTTACCGTCTTGGCTCAAGAGAACTTGTAAATACCCCGAGCATTGGAATTTCGCTTTTCAATGGCCATCAGCAATTAGCCGATGATTTGTTCAAGCAAGCTGATATCGCTATGTATCAGGCTAAAAATGAAGGTCGCAACACTCTGCGATTCTTTGATCCGAAGGTACAGCTAGCCATCAATCATCGTGTAACGCTTGAAGGGGAATTACGATCTGCGATTGAGTACCACCAATTTTTTCTGCATTACCAGATACAGGTTGACCAAGCCAACCGGCCTGTCGGTGCTGAAGCATTAATTCGCTGGATTCATCCTACTCGCAATATGGTTTCACCCGCTGAATTTATCCCGATTGCGGAAGAAACCGGGATGATTCTTCCCATAGGTAAATGGGTTCTTGACACGGCTTGTGCACAATTGAGTTTATGGCAACTCGATGAAAAATCGAGAGATCTCATGCTTTCAGTCAACGTGAGTGGAAAACAATTCGTTCAGGCAGACTTTGCGGCTCAAGTAAAAGAAATTGTGCAACGCCATGGCATCAATCCGGCGAAACTCAAACTGGAGCTAACTGAGAGCATCTTGTTAGACAATATTGAAAGAATTATTTCGACCATGAATGAAATTGGTGCTATAGGCATTCGTTTTTCATTGGATGATTTCGGAACGGGCTATTCTTCCCTTCAATATCTCAAAAAGCTGCCTCTGTCCCAACTCAAAATAGATCAATCATTTGTAAGAGATCTGGTTGTTGATAGCAACGATAGAGCCATCGTGGATACCATTATAGGGATATCACGGAGTTTGGAACTGGACGTTATTGCCGAAGGAGTCGAGACAGAGGAGCAAAAGCAGATTCTTGAAGCAGCCGGTTGTTGTCATTTTCAAGGATATCTTTTTGGCAAACCCATGCCAATAAATCAATTGAGAGAGTTGATAAAATAATGATGAACGCTTAATGGTGCGCGTGTCAGCCTTTGTGCCCTTAACTCACATCCTCGTCATTAATCTGTTACAATGCAGATGCGGCAATTGCTTCAGTCTTGATTGCCCGCTACCGATTCCGGTTTGTTTTCCCCCTCCGTCTGCCTAAGACTGGCGCCCTACATGGCGACAGGCCGATGTAATCCATAAAGGTTAATATGTCATTTGCAAATCTCGGCTTGTCCGAAGAAATCCTCCGCGCCGTTTCCGAGCGCGGTTATACCGAACCCACGCCGATTCAGGCACAGGCCATTCCTGTCGTACTGTCCGGGCGCGACCTGATGGGAGGCGCACAGACCGGCACAGGCAAAACCGCAGGTTTTACCCTGCCTATCCTGCAACTACTTACCGCTTCAGCAAAACCCACAACCGGCAAATTTCCAATCCGTGTTCTGGTACTCATTCCCACCCGAGAACTGGCCGCGCAAGTTGAAGAGAGCGTACGTGACTACGGCAAATATCTGAAACTGAATTCGATGACCATGATCGGCGGAGTCAATATTAACCCGCAAATCCAGCGTCTGAAAACCCGCGTGGATATTTTGGTCGCAACCCCCGGTCGCCTGCTTGATCACGTGCAACAAAGGACAGTCGATCTTTCCCACGTGGAAATTCTGGTGCTGGACGAGGCCGACCGCATGCTGGATATGGGCTTTATCCGTGACATTAAAAAGATTCTCGCCCTACTTCCCAAGCAGCGGCAAAACCTGCTGTTCTCAGCCACCTTCTCTGACGAGATCAAGGCTCTGGCCGACGGTTTGCTGAATAACCCTGCACTAATCGAAGTGGCGCGCCGCAATGCCACCGCCGAACTGATTACACAAAAAATTTACCCGGTCGACCGTGAACGTAAACGTGCGCTACTCACCCAATTAATCAAGGAGCACAACTGGTTTCAGGTGCTGGTGTTTACTCGTACCAAGCATGGCGCAAATAATCTGGCAGAGCATTTGAACAAAGACGGCATCACCGCAATGGCCATTCACGGCAACAAAAGCCAGGCTGCCCGCACCCGTGCGTTAGCGGAATTCAAAACCGGCAAGCTGCAAGTTTTGTGTGCGACCGACATCGCCGCACGCGGTATCGACATCAGCGAATTGCCACACGTGGTCAACTATGAATTGCCGAATGTGGCTGAAGATTACGTCCATCGCATCGGTCGCACTGGACGTGCAGGTAGCGAAGGCGAAGCCAGCTCGCTGGTGTGCATCGACGAACACAAGTTATTGAAGGATATCGAGCGACTGATCAAACGAGAAATTCCAGTGGTGCAAATTCCGGGTTTCGAACCTGATCCGCGCATCAAAGCCGAGCCTATTCTGAATGGGCAGAATCGCGGTCAAGGAAGTGGGCGCGGCCAAGGTCAGCGACAAGGACAGAGCCGAACCCAAGCCTCCCCACGTACAGGAAGCACACAACCTCGAAGCGGACCTGCTGGCAAACCTTCTGCGAGCGGACCTAGTGCCGGGCGAGGCGCAGCACCCGTCCTGCATCGCTCAGGTGGACGTGGACGTTGATTGTGTAGTGCCCTATATAGGGTAGCAATAGATTTAAAACAAGTTGTATTTATGTGTCCTTAATGAAAGGCTTAAAATGAACAAATATCTAATGTGTTTCAGCAGTCAAGTATTAATCCTCACCTTATTAAGTACAAGTATCTGGATTCCGACGGCTCAAGCAACCATGGTCAGCACTGAGCAAGCGATCACCGATCGGACTGAGGAGCATGATCGTGATCGGGTGCGTGCACTGTTTGAGCGGGCTGATGTGCGCGCGCAACTGCAGGCAAGAGGAGTGGATGCCACAACTATCAAAAACAGGGTCGACGCGATGACCGATAGCGAAATTTCCAGTATTGCCGGTAAGTTAGACAGCCTTCCTGCCGGCGGCGATATCATCGGTACGATGGTATTCCTGTTCCTGGTTTTACTGGTTACTGACATCCTTGGATTAACCAAAGTTTTTCCTTTTACCAGAGCAATACATCACTAAAAATCAATGGCCTTATGCATTGCCCGCATGCTGGCGGGATTTTTTATTTTGCTGCTCACTGCTTGCAGTACGCAGCAAATCCAGACTCTGCGCAATTCGCCTCCTGCCCATCTGTCGGCACATGCTGAACTGTCACAGGTTCCGTTTTATCCGCAACAGGAACACCAGTGCGGGCCTGCCGCACTGGCGATTGCATTGCAAAATGCCGGTATTAAAGTTGAACCACAACAACTGACCAGCTTTGTTTATCTGCCGGAAAAACAGGGCAGCCTTCAGGTCGAAATGCAAGCTGCGGCGCGTCGACACGGCATGATCGCTTATTTATTAGCCCCCAAGCTGACGGATGTCATGGAAGAAGTTGCTGCAGGCAATCCGGTCGTCATACTTCAAAACCTGGGCCTGAGCTGGTATCCCGTATGGCATTACGCGGTGGTAGTGGGTTATGATTTAAGTAACGAACAAATGATACTGCGATCCGGCAACGAGTTCCGGCAAACACTGCCGTTCTTCACGTTCGAAAAAACTTGGGCGCGCAGCAATTATTGGGCAATGGTAGTTGTCACGCCCGGTCGGTTGCCGCACACCGCTACTCCGGAAGCTTACGTTCTAAGCATTACGGCACTTGAACATAGTAGCCCGGAAACTGATGTGTGGCCTGCTTACGTCAGTGCAGCGCAGCACTGGCCGGATAATCTTGCAGCCCAAATAGCTGCCGGAAATTACGCTTATAGCCAACATGATCTGCCTAAGGCAGAACACTATTTTAGTGCAGCAACACAGGCGCACCCTGATTCAGTGGCGGCACTTAATAATCTGGCACAAACGCTCAGTGATCTGGGTAAGTATGAAGAGGCATTAGCGTTCGCCCGTCATGCGGTTGCCTTGGGCGGTCCGCTTGAATCAGTCGCACGCGGCACATTGAATGTGATTCAACAGCATATGCAAGAGGAACGAAAAAATCAATAAATCCCCGAATTAAACTTCCGAATAAATATAGAAAGCAGGAACGAATGAGTCATTCACTTTCAAACGAAGAAGTGATCGCAGCGACTAAATTATGGCTGGAACGCGCGGTGATCGGTCTCAACTTGTGCCCGTTTGCAAAAGGGGTACATACGAAAAATCTGATCCGTTATGTGGTCAGTGAGGCAAGAACAACAGAGGAATTGTTGCGAGACTTGCTCAATGAATATGAGATTTTGGCAGAATCCGATGCAACAAAAATTGACACGACACTTTTGATTCATCCCTATTTATTGAGTGACTTCCTTGATTACAATGATTTTCTGGAAGTGGCAGATACTGCGCTGGTGGAAGTGGATCTGGATGGTGAACTGCAAGTTGCCAGCATGCACCCGAACTATCAATTCGCGGATACCGAGCCGGATGACATAAGCAACTATACCAACCGCTCACCCTACCCTACCCTGCATTTGTTACGCGAAGCCAGTATCGAACAAGCAGTTGCAGCCTTTCCCGATGCCGCGAAGATTTTCGACCATAACATTGAGACAATGCGTCGACTGGGACATGCTGGGTGGAATCAGTTGGGTCTCGGAACCACACAGTCAGACAAAAAATCACCTGACTAGCAACGAAGTTCAGCTAGCGGCAGTTTAGCGTCTTGTTCCCCTCGCCCACTTGTGTGAGAGGGGCTGGGGGAGAGGGTGAATACAGGAAAGTGCGATGTTACCTAACGGTTTTCCCTCTCCCTAACACTCTCCCACAAGTGGGGAGAGCGAAGCGAGGGGGGCGGAGCCGGACAGCTAAATTTCGTGGCTAATCAGGAAAAATGAAGTTAATGTGCAGACAGGAATAACGGTACGATTTTTAATGAATACTAAAGCAGATCATTCTTTTTCTTCACTTACCCCCGACTGCGTTATGAATGCATTGGAAAGTGTCGGCTTCCGAAGTGATGGGCGTCTGCTGGCACTGAACAGTTATGAAAATCGCGTTTATCAAGTCGGCATGGAAGAAGGCCCACCACTGGTGGCTAAATTTTATCGCCCCCAGCGATGGACAAATGCCTCCATACTGGAAGAACACGCTTTTGTGCAGGAATTGGTCGAACGGGAAATACCGGTGGTTCCTGCCCTGATTGTCGATGGGAAAACATTGCACGCCTTCGAAAATTTCCGATTTGCCGTTTTCTCCAAACATGGCGGACGCGCGCCCGAACTCGAAAACCGCGATACGCTGGAATGGATGGGACGATTCCTGGGCCGGATTCATGCAATCGGAGCGCTCAAACCGTTTCAGCATCGCCCCGAGTTGAATATCACCACATTTGGTTCGGTACCCCGCGATTATCTGCTGGAGCATGAGTTTATTCCCGCTGATTTGCTTCCAGCTTACAGCAGCGTGGTAGATCAGGCACTGGAGGGAGTTCGAAATTGCTTCGACCGCTCAGGCAGAGTAAAGTCACTCCGTCTGCACGGAGACTGTCATGCAGGCAACGTACTGTGGACGGATGACGGCCCTCACTTTGTCGACTTTGATGATAGCCGCATGGGTCCTGCCATTCAGGATTTGTGGATGCTGCTCTCGGGCGAACGCGCCGAGATGGTAAGGCAAATGGGCGACGTGCTGGCAGGTTACGAAGATTTTTGTGATTTTGATGAACGCGAATTGCATTTGATCGAAGCCCTGCGTACGTTGCGACTGATCCACTATTCGGCTTGGTTAGCCCAACGTTGGGATGATCCCGCCTTCAAACAAGCCTTCCCGTGGTTCAACACCCAACGCTATTGGCAGGATCGTATACTCGAACTGCGTGAGCAGATTGCTCTGATGCAAGAATCCCCTTTATGGCAGGCTTGATATCAGCACCCGGAGGTAACAACCGTTATATTCGGCGGAGCCAAGGTGGCATGATTCTGCGTGCAATTGATTAACTCTGATGTAAAGCCGTATATTACAGAGCAGTTCGCAGGATCTGGCGCTCCCTTGTATTGCCAAGTTACACCTTTAAGGTTTACGCCACCATTAGAGTAGTTTATAAACGTAAAGTTGCTATATTTTTGAGAACCTTGCCTATTAGGATTGAGATAGGTGCCCTATACCACATTAGCGCCTTCAAGCGCGTTTCCAATACCATCCCACTTTTGGTCTGGATGATTGCACCACATGCGTATTGAATCCGTGCTAGTAGCGGGAGGATTTGCAGCACCAGTAGAGTAATAAGGGGGAGTTTCACAGTGTAGCCCTGTAAAATTGCCCACCCAAAGATTTTAGCATCGGCAGCTTTTACTGCACCGCCCAAGGTTTGAACCGCACTCACTCTGGCCGAGTTGCCCATATCGAAAAACTTAGGTAATGAAGCAGCTGCAAGAATGCCGAGTATAACGATAGCCATAATCAGTTCAATTAATGTAAAACCACGCACAGGTATGGCTCGTCTTTTGATTTTTGGGCGCATACAATCTTCTTTTGTACTACCTCCTCCATAATTCTCTGATTGGCAAGAAAATCACTGAACTCATAATCGTAGTGAATAATATGATCAATCAACCAGTGTTTGCAGAACATCTGCACATCCCGGGCTGACATGTGGCCTCGTGCAGTGAATTGATCATTAATTTAGGCGACAAGTTCGAGTAATTTTTTGTGTTCTTGCCGGTGATCTTCCCACTCTGGATAATTTGCTCTTTTTATAAAATATTCTTCATTTTGAAAATGTAGTTCACTATATTGGGTGAGCTTTTTTTGTGGTCATCGGTCAACTTAGTAATTGCCCAACTCACACTTTTAATTTGGTTTCGAAAACTGCCCATGGTCGGTTTTAATGGTGATGTCTTGGCTATCCTGGTCAAAATGAGCCAATGTTGTATTTTCAGAATCCAATTTTCATGGTTAATCAGTTTTTTCGGGCTGGTAGCCGCTGGGATTAAATTTTTGCGGAAACTTGACCATCCAAGGCTTCATAAGCAAATTTTCTTTGATCATGTGCTGTATCAACCAATCACGCAACAAAGTCATAAAATGATTGGCTGTTTCATCAGACCAGGATGAGCCAGTTTGTTCTCTTATTTTGCACATCTTGATATAGAGTTTAATGTGAGAGTCTTGCAAATTTTTGACCTTGGGATAGCCCACCTTATTTGCAGTGAGCTCTACGCGCTTAAAATGGAGACTGCCAAAGGTTGAAAGTTCTTCAAACGCAGCTACCAATTTTTCGTGGTTCTTTTCCTGAAAACCTGATTTAGCTTGATTGACAGTCTCAATCAAACGCTTGTGATCATTGTCGATCACATCATTTCCAACGGTTAATTCATCATGCCATTGCAATGTAACGCCAGGTTGGTCGAATTCCTCGGCAACACGCTGATCGATAGGCATGTCTTTCCCCGAGTCTGATTTTTCTTTGTGGGTTTGCTGGAGACACGGATTGTAATTGGGGGGATATTTGACCATCCATGGTTTCATGAGCATATCTTCTTTGATTACATGCTGTAACAACCAGTCTCGTAGCAGGGATGTAAAATGGCTGGCGACCTGATCAGTCCAGGAGGTGCCTATCTCATCTTTGAGCTTTTTCAATTCTATAAGAAGGTTGGCGTGAGACTTATGCATGAGATCACTATTGGGGTAACTCACCGATTTGGCAATCAACTCTTCACGTACAAAGTGGTCATTGCCATAACTCTCCAGTTCCCCAAACACTTCGGCTAACTTTTCCCGGCTCCTCTCATGAAGACTCAGTTCAGCCTGATTGATAATCTCAATCAAATGCTTGTGATCATTGTCGATCACATCATTTCCCACGCTCAATTGTTCACGCCAAACAAGACTCACAATTTGCTCTCTTATAAAGTTGGTTGGTAATTTTTATATTGCCAGTATCCGGAAATAACCGCTCACCCAAAATTTTTGCGTTGGGAGTTTTTGCAGCTTCCCCTAAGTCCTGTACCTCACTCTGGCGGAGTTACCTGGATTCACAAATCAGGTAACCGGCGTAAGGCGTAATAACCAACGGGAATTGCGTAGTATGTAACGTACATTCGGTGATAGTGGTCGGAATGAGCCACCGGCTCACCCCGCCCTCCGAACCGTACGTGCGATTTTCCCGCATACGGCTCTCCAGTCGAGAGTTTCCTCATCGGGGTCGGCTCGCGGCAAGTC
>Ga0007854_10001872_pt1 | contig 13280 bp, 8 predicted proteins | sample CryBogCBH12Aug08_FD_60382 | JGI IMG/M metagenome (GOLD analysis project Ga0007854, IMG submission 60382) | Freshwater microbial communities from Crystal Bog, Wisconsin, USA - CBH12Aug08 | ecosystem: Environmental > Aquatic > Freshwater > Lake | place: Crystal Bog, Wisconsin, USA | collected...
TGGCGCCCCGGTCGCGCTTGCTCATCTTGCTGCCGTCGCCGTTGAGGATGAGCGGAATGTGCGCGTATTTGGGCGGCTCCACGCCGAACGCGCGGAAGAGCGCGATGTGTTTGGCGGTGTTGCTCAAATGGTCCTCGCCGCGGATGACGTGGGTGATGCCCATCTCCAAATCGTCAATGACGTTGACAAGGTGGAACACGGGCTGGCCGTCGCTGCGGACAAGCACCCAGTCGGGGTCCTGTTCCTCGCGGTCGGTGAGCGGGCGCAACACGTCGCCGACAACGAGGTCGGGAATGAGAATCGGTTCGCGCGTCATGCGGAAGCGGATGGCCCCATCCTTTTCATATGCGAGGTCGCGGGAGAGCAAAGCCTCGACGCGCTTGAGATAATTTTCCTTCCGTTGCGATTGGAAATACGGACCGCGATCGCCCTTGCTCGGACCGGTGGCATCGCCGGTGATGGGCCCTTCATCCCAATCGAGGCCAAGCCAGCGCAGGCCGTTGAGGATGACATCCACGGCTTCCTGGGAATTGCGCGCGGCGTCGGTGTCCTCAATGCGCAGAACAAAGGTGCCGCCGGTGTGGCGGGCATAAAGCCAGTTGAACAAAGCGGTGCGAGCACCGCCGATGTGAAGATAACCGGTGGGCGAAGGGGCAAAGCGAACGCGAGGTTTCATAGTTTCCGCGAAGATAACAAAGTGCGCCGAGGGTGAAAAGAAACTTGCGCGCCCGGATTTAGGAAAAGCCTATCACCCACAAAAAATTTGCGCGAAGACCTAGCAGAAACGGGAATCCCGTGGCGGCAGCCGACCAAAACATAAACCCGCCGGGCTTTCCGCCAGACGGGTTGGTTTATGGTGAAAGATGGCGCGGTCAGTGTTCCGACTGGCCGGGAATTTCCGGGATGCCCGGGTCGTCGAGAATTTGCACGGCGGTAGCATCGCCGAGCGTCTGCCAGTCCTGCAGCACCCAGACCACCTTTTTGTCCGGCGTGACCTCGACAAGCTGGGGGCTTTTGCCCGCGCCGCCGCGCGAGCAGAAAATGGTGTTGCCATTGGCAAGCCGCGTGCAGGTTTGCGGTGCCTGATTGAAGCGATACGCTTCGGGCAGATCGGTGTTGTTGAATTCCCAGACCGTCTTGCCGGCCGCATCCACTTCGCGCGTGAGGTTGTCGTGTTCATCCGTGATGAGGGTGTGGCCGTTCTTAAGCCGGAGCGCAGCCCACGGTGAGCGGATGGCGTAGCTCCACACCGGCTGGAAATCTTTGTCAAACTCCACCACTTTGCCCTGACTCATGTAGGAAACCAGATAAGTGCTCTGCGCGGTGAAGCGGGTGCGGCGGAACTGGCCGTGAATGGTCTTGGGGCTTTCCGAAGGCGGATAGGGAAGCACGTGATTCACCTCCACCGCGCCGCTCCGAGTGTTGACCACCATCAATCGGGGCGGCAGGCCGTTGAGGACGAACATGACCTTGTCCCGACCGATGGGCTGGCAGGTGTGGACTTCCGTGTGGTTGGTGCCGGGGCTGTTGTCGCAATCGTAACGCCACACCACCTGCTTGTCCGGCGTGATCTCAGCGACATATTGCATCCGCGTGAAGAGGATGTTGCCGTTGGAAAGCATCCAGGCATCGTCGTATTCGTAGCCTTTGCCGGTCTGATAAGTCCAGACAACCTTGCCGTCGTTGACGAGAAACATCTTGGTGAAATTTTCGCCGACGTAGAGCAGCGGATGTTCTGCGAGGCCGCGCCCCGGCAAACCGGCGGGCGCGGGAGCGTTCGTCCATCGGCCCACAGGGGATTCGGTTTCGGCCGGTCCCAAAGTCGGCACCTTGGCGGCGGTGAAGCGGCCCAGCTGGTCCATGCACGGCGTGGCCGAAGAAACCTTGTCGGCGGGCGGCGTCTGGCAGCCAGTCAATGCCAGACCAAGGATGGAAAACCAAGCGAGCGCAAAACACTTTTGGGTATGCATAGGAATTGTGGAAACAGATTCAGGCGGATTTCTCCACCGGAGTCGAGGAATTTCCCGCTAGCAGAAACCGGCGCCAAAAATTATGACTTGCTCACCCCCTAGTGAGCGGGCGGAGCATAAATGCCGGCGGAAAACACGCGTGCTATTGCGGGGCGATGGCGTGAACGGAACCGTCGGCATGCACTTCCACCCCCAGACCGGCGTAGATACTTTCGTGGGTGATCTGCTTCGCCGGGAATTGTTTTAGGTTCTTCTCCTGCGCTTTCACTTCCACCAAGTTGTTGAACTTTCGTTCCACAATGGTCCGCTCGGCGACATCCAGCAGGAAACGGTTTTCTAGAAGCGAATAATCGCGGTAAGCCTGAACCAGCAGTTGGTTCGTCTGCGCAAGGCCGGCCTCGGTCGAAGCCATCCGTCCTTGAAGCGTCGTGAGCTGGTTGGTCAGGTCGATGAGATTCTGAGTGAGCGCCTGATTGGCGGTGCCCGCCGCCGTGACCTGCTGGTTCAGGGCGGTGATTTGATCCGCCTTGGCGGCGAGGCTGGACTGGGCGTCGGAGAGCTGGTTGGAAAGCGTCACAGACGCCGCGCTGCATTCGGCGAGCGAGTTGGACAGGCTGTAAATGGCGCTGTCGCGCGCGGCGACCTGCGCCTGCGCGGCCTCGAGACGGTTCGAGCAATCCGTAAGCGAGGTGGCATCGGCCGCGAACTGCTCGGCGTCATTCTTTTTGGTCATGAACAGCACGCCGGCCAAGGCGACGCTGACGACCGCAAAAACGATGATTAAATAAAGCTTCATGGCAAAATTTCTTTACCGACATAGGTTGAAAACTTCACTTCCGCTTGGCAAGTGGATTTGATGACTTTATCTGGACACGCGAAAAGTCCGCCGCCTTCGGCTGGTCATTCTTTGCCTTTTGAACCGGCCGCCGGTGAGCTATGCTCGCTGCGTGCTGCCTGACATCAAATCCCTATCGCGCGAGGAAATCGAAACGCAATTCAAGGCGTGGAATGAACCAGCCTTCCGCGTGGCGCAATTGCTCGACTGGCTTTATGCCCGTCGCGCGACCAATTGGGACGCGATGTCCAACTTGCCCAAAGCCCTGCGTGAAAAGTTGCGCGTGAACTTCACACTGCAAATCCTCAAGCTCGCGAGCAAACAGGGCGCAAGCGATACCACGCAGAAATTTCTCTGGCAACTGGCCGATGGCGCGTTCATCGAAAGCGTTTTGATTCCCGCCAACCCGGCACTTTACGGAGAAGCCAGCGACCGCCATACACTCTGCATCTCCACGCAAGTCGGCTGCGCCTATGGCTGCAAATTTTGCGCAAGCGGTCTTGACGGCTGGAAGCGCAATCTTGGCGTGCATGAAATTGTTGAGCAAATATTCGCCGTGGAGCGTTGGCACGCAGCGCGGCCAAAGGGAGAAAGTCAGGAACCGGCTGCCGACCGCGTGGTGAACAATATTGTCGTCATGGGCATGGGCGAGCCGCTGGCGAATTATGATAATTTGATCAAGGCGCTAAAAATCCTGAACGCGCCGTGGGGCGGCGGCATCGGAGCCCGGCGCATCACCATTTCCACCAGCGGTCTCGCGCCGCAAATCCGCAAGCTCGCCGTCGAGCCGTTGCAATTCCGCCTCGCCATCTCGCTGCACGGCGCGACCGACGAGGCCCGCAACCGCATCATGCCGGTGAACAAAAAATATCCGCTCAGCGAACTGACCGCCGCGTGCGACGATTATCAAAAACTGAAAGGCCGAATGATCACGCTGGAATATATTTTGATCGCTGGCGTGAACGATTCGCTGGAACAGGCGCGCCCGCTGGCGGCGCTGGCCAAGAAACTTTACGCCAAGGTGAATTTGATTCCTTACAACAAGGTGGAAGATTTGCCGTGGGTGCGCCCCGCCGAGGAAGTCTGCGAACGTTTCCTCGCCGCGCTGGAAAAGAACGACGTCACCGCCACGCTGCGCCGCGAAAAGGGCGGCGACATTGATGCCGCGTGCGGCCAGTTGCGACTGAAGACGGAACGCGCCCTTGCCAGCACTTAAAACTTTGAAAAATTTACGACCATGAACCTCAAGCGACGTGAATTTCTGAAGAAGTCCGCCCTCGGCGCGGGCGGCCTGCTGTTCGGGGCCTCGTTGCGCGCGGAAGAAAAGGCCGGGCCGGAGAAATTCCACGATCCCTTCACACTTGTGCCGCTGGGCAAGACAGACTTGAAATTTTCCCGCGTGTGCATGGGCACGGGCACGCACGGCTGGCACCGCAGCTCCAACCAAACGCGCAGGGGCCGCACCGCCTTTCAAAATTTATTACGCGACGCCCATGAGCGCGGCGTGCGGACGTTTGATCTCGCCGACCTTTACGGCTCGCATACTTATTTGCCGCCGGCTTTGGCGGGAATCCCGCGTGAGAAATACAATCTGATTTCCAAAATCTGGTGGAACGACGGCGGCATCGACGAGCCGGAACGCCCCGCCGCCGATGTTGTGGTCGCGCGGTTCTTAAAAGAATTAAAAACGGATTACATTGATTTGCTGCTGCTGCATTGCGTCACCGCGCCAGACTGGCCGGAGCAACTGCGTTCGCAGATGGAGATTTTGTCGAAGCTCAAACAGCAGGGAAAAATCCGCGCCCTCGGCGTCTCGTGCCATTCCATCGCCGCGCTGGAGGCCGCCGCAGCGGAACCGTGGGTGGAATCTGTCCACACGCGCATCAACCCTTACGGCATGAGTATGGACGGTCCGCCGGAAACTGTCGTGCCGGTGCTCAAAAAACTGCACGCCACCGGCAAAGGCGTCGTGGGCATGAAACTCATCGGTGAAGGCCGCTTGCGCAATGACGACGCGCGCCGCGACGAGTCGGTAAAGTTTGCACTGAACCTCGGCTGCGTGGATGTGTTGAACGTGGGCTTCGAAAAAATCGCGGAAGTGGATGACTTCGCCGCGCGCGTGCGCAAGGTTCCCCTGCCCGCCTGATAAAAATCGGTGTTTCATCTGGGTTTCATCTGTGGCTAGAATGGTCCCGTGATTGCTTTGCTTGATTACGGTTCTGGCAACCTCCGCAGCGTCCACAAGTCGCTGCTCAAGGTCGGCGCGGACGTGCGCCTTGTGCAACGCCCCGATGAAATCGGCGACGCGCGCGGCCTCGTGCTGCCCGGCGTCGGCGCGTTCGACGACTGCATCCACGCGCTGCGCAAACAGGAACTGCTCGAAGCCGCCAAAGCTTTCATCAAAACCGGAAAACCTTTTCTCGGCATCTGCGTCGGCTATCAGGCGTTGTTCGAGAAGAGTGAGGAATTTAATTCCTGCGCCGCCGGTCTCGGCGTGTTTCAGGGCAAAGTCGTTCGTTTCACCGAAAAGCCGGGCCACAAGATTCCGCAAATCGGCTGGAACCAGCTAGAGATTTTGAAAACCGACTGTCCGCTTTATCGCGGCATCGCGAACGGCAGCTACGTTTATTTTGTCCACAGCTTTTATCCGCAGCCGGTGGATGCGTCCATCGTCGCGACCCGCACGGATTACGGCGACAACTTTGCGTCGTCCGTCTGGCGCGACAATGTTTTCGCCACGCAGTTTCACCCGGAGAAAAGCCAGAAGGTCGGTCTGCAACTGTTGAAAAACTTTGTCGAGCTGACAAAAATTTAGTTGTGCCGCCGTTTAAATAATTCCCGGCCGCATCTTCATGCGGTTGGCGCAACGGGGGATTGGAGTATATTTATTGTAATCCATGCCCCCGAAGAAAATGTTGCCGCGTTCCGCTCTGGTGATTTCACTGCTGATTAGTTGCAGTTTCGCTCCGCTCTTCGCCACCAACACGAGCGTGCATACAACGTGGCTCTGGCATTTGCATCAACCAATTTACTGGCCGGACCGCGCGCCATATAACCACACTGCCGACCATTACCAGAATGCCTGGGATACCATCCAGTTGGGCAACGCGCATCCAACCGACACCTCGTTGACCACCGTTTTCGGCACCGGCGACCGCGTGGCCGCCTATCAAGGCCAGCCCAATTCCACCGTAAGCGGCTTGCTTTATCTGCCCAACGCCGGCGCACAGGTCAACATGTCCGGCGCGCTCATGGAAAATGTCCAGAGCCTCGCCGCGCAAGGCCAGCTTGGCTATTACAGCGGCTGGAACAACGCCAATGCCACTGCGCGCACTTGGACCACCAGCAGCGGCAAACCGCGCATGGACCTGGTCAACTTCACTTATCATCACGCCATGGCTCCACTCGTCAGTGATGAAACACTTCAGATGGAACTGACCATCCAACAGCGGCAGATGCAAATTTTCTGGGGCACGGGCGTCCCGCTTTCGCGCGGCTATTTCCCGGCGGAAACCTGTTTCAGCGAACATATGATTCCCATCTTGAACAAAATGGGCATCACGTGGGCGGTCGTGGCGAACAATCATCTTGCTCGCACCTGCCCGGACATGCCCATCGTCACCGGCAGCGGCGGCGAAATGTGCGATTTGCCGAACGCCGCCGACCAGATTAACCCCGCGCAAGGCACCGGCAATTATCAGCGCACGGCGATTGACCGCGGCTGCTCGCCGACGCAGGTGATGCCGTTCGGTTTTCAACTGCATTATGTGCGCTACGTTGACCCGAACACCGGCAATGCCACCAAGCTTATCCTCGCTCCGAGTGATCAGGTGTTCGGCTGGAAGGATAGTTACAGCACTTGGGATTTGGGACTCATCGCGCCCATCGCCGCGCGCAACAATCCCGCTAAACCGTCACTCGTCCTGTGCGCGCACGACGGCGACAACGCGTGGAGTGGCGGCTCCAGTTACTATCAGCAATGGGTCGGACAAATGGCCAGCACCGCCGTCAGCGACGGTTACGAGCCGACGACTATAGAGCAGTTCATCAACGATTTTCCGCCGGACACGAATGACGTGGTTCACGTCGAGGACGGCGGCTGGGTTTTTGCTGACAGCGATTTTGGTTCGCCTAGCTTCATTAACTGGAACTGGCCACCAAGCTACGCGGACAGCAACGGAAACAATATCGTTGACCCCAGCCTCGGCGTGACCAGCAAAGGCGACAACTGGCGCGTTATAATCGCTACCGAAAACCGCGTGAAGACCGCGCAGCAGATTGCCGGCCTCACGCCAAACGTTGACCAGGTGCGCGATCCCGGCAGCTATTCCGGCACACCCAACGCGGTGGAGCTTGGCTGGCATTATTATCTCGCCGGCCTCGACAGCGGATTCATGTATTACGGCTGCACCGCCGACGAATGCCTCCGCGCCATCGTCGCGCAGTCGAACGCGGTGCGGAATGTGGATTCAATTTTGTCGAACACGGCCAACGACACGACGCCACCAACGGTCTTCCTGCCGCAGCGGCATCCGTGGAATCCCGGCGGCACAAACTTTGGCGTGCAATATGGCTATAAAACGATTGTCGCTACGAATACGGATTTTTGGGTGTGGACTTATGCCTACGATGTCTCGGGCATCACGAACGTAAGCCTGCACCTGCGCAATAACGGCGCGAATCCACCGACGAGCGACGTGTTCAAGACTTACGCTGGCGGCAACCCGGCCGGCACGTGGCAGACCACCAGCATGACTTATCGTTACACCCCGAACTCCAGCGGTTACACGCCGCAATATCAGGCTGACTATTACTACGCCAAAGTCACCGGCATCACCAACGCCTATGTGGATTACTACGTCAGTGCCATGGACGCGCATGGCAACACTTTCAAAAGCCCGATTCAGCACGTTTGGGTTGCCGCCGGCAACGGCGGCGGCGGAAGCAGCAGTTCTAGCGGCAGTGTCGTCAGCGTCTCGCCTGCCGCGCCAGTCGCCGGCAATCCTGTGACTATTGCCTACGTTGCCACCGGGCGGGCGCTCGCGAGCGCAGCCAGCATTTATTTGCACCTCGGCTGGAATAATTATTCCACCATCGTCTCGCCTGACATCGCGATGACCTACAATGCTGCGTCGAACTGGTGGCAATGCACCGTGACCATCACGAACCTCGCAGCGAGTTTGAACTGCACGTTTAACAACGGCTCCGGCACTTGGGACAATAATGGTGGTGCAAACTGGAACTTCACTGTCACCTCGAACAGCTCGCCATCCGCGCCGTCGGCACCGGCCAGTCTCATTGCCACCGGTGTCAGCACAAACCAGATTAATTTGTCATGGACCACCTCCTCGGGCGCGAGCAGCTACTTCATCAAACGCGACAGTTCGACTATTGCGACGACAGCGGGCACAACCTTTTCCGACACCAGCCTGGCGGCAAATTCCTCGCACTGTTATTCCGTCACCGCTTCAAACAGCGTCGGACTCTCCGCCGCGAGCACAACGGCTTGCACCAACACGCTGGCCGTGATTACCAACCTTCCGACCTTCGTGCTGGACGGGAACTTTGATTATCCTGGCTACCTGCTTGCGAGCAGCGGTATGGTGCTTTACGGCGCGGTGCGCGGCACGACGCTTTACGTCGCGACGTGGTCGCCGGGAACAAACGGTGCGAATGATCATTTTATTTTCGTCACCGACCAGTTGCTGCCTGCCGCTACCGTCGCCGCGCCGTGGGCAAAATTTGGCAGCAACGCCGTGGCCGCCGTCAAACCGTATCTCGCCGGCGAAAGCACGACGAGCTACGTCAGTTGGTTCGCTAATAACTCCGCAACGAACTGGCCGTGCATCAAATCCATGACCAATTCCGGCGCAATGGCAGGCACGCTCGACCTTGTCGCAGCCTTCGGCTCCGTGCCCACCAATCTCTATCTCTGCGCCGCCGCCTACCAGACCGCCGATGGCGGCGTGCTGGCAAGCCAGTGTCCGGCGACGGTTGTGGCAAACAGTAACCTTGAACCAAGCGAGTTTCTCATGCTGCCGCTAAGCGCGCTGCGGGACTCGCTTGGCAACGGCACGCTCGATTTGTGCGATCCCACGCGCGGCTTCAAAATATTCTCCACCGCCGCGCAAAGCACAAATCGCATCCTGAATTTCGCGGTGATGCCGGGACGGAATTATCAGGTGCAGTTCGCCAACTCGCTCAGTGGTGGCTGGACGAATTTCCCCGACACGAACTATGCCGCGCCGCCGCAGATGTTTTTGAATTTTACCGACACACCGGCAGCGGGCGCACCGCAGCGATTTTATCGCGTTAAGCTACTGCCTTGAACTGGCACCGCCAATTTCCGCCGCTTGTGCGCACGGCTGGGTGTGGGTATAATTTCTTTATGAAATCCTTCAGGCTCCGTTTCCTCACGGTCATAGCTTTGATTTTTCTTCCGGTTTTATTTTCGCAAACGGCGCGTGCGGTGGTGCTGTGGAGTTTGCCGGGTCCAATTACCGTTCATGAAAACGGCGCCGGCACAGATATTCTCAACGGCGCAGTGAAGCGCACGATCAAGGACAGCGGCGCGCTGTATTTCAAGTTCCGCGTGAATCCGCTTTCGGACGTGGCCAAGGAGGAATACTACGCGGGTTTCCAGCTTTTTGAGGGCGATGAGGAGCGGCTCGGCGTCGGTAATTCATTGAAGGCTTGGGCTTACAGTGCTTTTAACACCGAGGACACGGGCGAATACAACAAAGTTTTCGGAGACTTCGATTTGCGCTCGGCCAATCCGGAATCCTACGCACCGGGAACTTTTCTCGCCTACGAACTGCCCCGGCAGGGCATTACGCGGACAATCATTTTCAAGGTCCAGTTTATCCCCAACAGCGATGCGCTGGTGACCGTCTGGATGGAACCGGACTTGACGCCAGGAGCGACGGAGGATAGCCAGCTCACGCTGCTAACCACACAAGTCCGCGCCAAGGCGACGTTCAACCAAATCCGGCTCCGACACGGCGGCAACGGCGAAGGTTGGACTTTCAGCGATATGGCTGTGGCCACCACGTTCGAGGACTTCATCGTGCGCCCAGTGTGGCAGCAAGGCTGGTTTCTTTTCGGCATTGCGATCGTTTTGCTGATTGCCGTCGGCACTACGGTGCGGGTGGTGGAACGGAAAAAATTCAGGCTGCAAGCTGCAACGCGCCGAGCAGCAGCACGCGTTGGAACGCGAGCGCGGCCGCATCGCGATGGATTTGCATGATGAACTCGGCTCGTCACTGACGCAGATTTCCCTGCTCGGCGGATTGCTGCGCGCGGAAAAGGATAGTCCAGCGCAAGTGGAAATCCACGCGACCAAGCTGGCGGAAGCCGCCGACGAATCCGTCCGCGCGCTTGAAGAAATCGTCTGGGCGGTGCGCCCAGGCAGCGACACACTGCAAGGCCTGCTGGACTACATCGCACATTTTGCCAACGAGCTGTTTGCAAACAACAGCACGCGCTGCCGGCAGGATTTGCCGGCGAGCCTGCCGACCTGCGCGCTGCCGCCAGACGTGCGCCACAACATTTTCCTCATCGTCAAGGAGGCTTTGAACAACGTATTGAAACACGCGGGCGGCAGCGTGGTAAATTTACAGGTGCAGCTCGATGGCCAAAAATTGAAAATTGTGATTGCAGACGACGGCAAAGGTTTCGCCCCTGACACCACCGTGGCCAACGGTGGTCACAGCGGCGTGGAAAATATGCGGCAACGGGCGGCGGCCGTCGGTGGCCAGTTGAGTCTCACCAGCGAACCCGGCAAAGGCACGCGCGTGGAATTAAGCGTGAATCTGCCGGTTGAATCCAACCCAGCCTAATTGTTATGCAAATCAAAGTAGCCATCGTGGAAGACGACGCCGGCATCCGTGAGAGCTTATCAGCACTCATCCGGCGGGTGTCAGGCTTCAAGCTGGTGGGTGATTTTGCCGATGGTGAACGGGCTTTGAAAGAAATCCCCAAGCTGCTGCCGGATGTAGTGTTGATGGACGTCAATTTGCCCGGTATGAAAGGCTATGAGTGCGTGCGCCAGCTCAAGGCCGCGCATCCAACGGTGCAGTTTTTGATGCTGACAGTCTACGAGGACAGCGATTCGCTTTTCAATTCCCTGCGCGCCGGCGCAAGCGGCTACCTGCTCAAGCGCACGGCCTCGGCGCGGTTACTTGAGGCAATCCGCGACGTCCATGCGGGCGGTTCGCCAATGACACCGCAACTGGCACGGCGCGTGGTGCAGTTTTTTTCCAAGCCCGCCGGCGAGTCCACACCGCTGGCCAAGTTGACACCGGCCGAGCGCGAATTTCTTGACCAGCTGGCCAACGGTTATGCCTACAAGGAAATTGCCGACCGAATGAACATCAGCATAGATACGGTGCGGAGCTATGTGCGGACGGTCTATGAAAAATTGCACGTCCACTCGCGAACCGAGGCCGTGGTGAAATATCTGCGCGGTTGACCGCACAAAGATGCGATGGCAGAAGGGGGAACTCGTGCTATGTTGTTTCATCATCCGCAAAGCCTAACGCCAAAACCGTCACATCTTTTATGAAAAATTGTCTACCCCAATCAGCCGCCTTCTCCACCCTGGTCACTGCCGGCTTGCTGGTGCTCGCCAACCCTGCGAGTGCAACCAATTACGCCGGCAACGGCAACACCGGTTTCGGCGGCCCCGTGGGGAACGGCGTGTTGACCGTGACGGATGACCACACCAATATCACCGTCAACTTGCAGCGCGGCTCCAGTGGAAATTTCAATGACTGCCTCGTGATATACATAGACACCGGCACCGGCGGATATGCTAGCACCGCGAGTTTTACCGACACCGGCTATCCGGAACAACAAGGCATCTCAGGTTATGATGGCAGCAGCCGCAGCGTAATGACTTTTACCAACGGGTTCCGCCCCGCCTATGCCGTGGTCATCAAGGAGGAAAGCGGCGGATGGATGGATTTGTGGAGCTTGGCGAACCCTAGCAGTTTCAATTATCTGGCCGGCAACAGCGTGGGGGGAAGTTCCAGCGCGAATTACAGTTTGACTTTTAGTTGCACAAACCTCGGCCTAACCGCTGGGTCTCCTGCCACGTTAAGGATTTTTGGCACGCTGATTAATCCCAGCGGCGCGTATCGTTCAACCGAGGCAATTGCCGGCAATGACATCGCCAGCATCTACGGACAGGGGCCAAATCCGTTCACGAACACGGTTTATGCCAATTACATCTTTGCCGCACCGGTGGCCCCGACCAATCCGGTGACTTTCTCGGTGGACATGACCGCGCAGTTTGCCAATGGTTCATTCAATCCAAACAGCGGCGATGCAGTCTATGTCGGCGGATCATTTGAAAGCACCCCGTTTGCATTCAGCTTGCATCTGACCAACAATCCGACCGCCGCCAACACCAACATTTACTCAGGCACCTATCCCGATCAAAACCTCACGAACACGATGGAGCAATACAAATTCAAGTTCTACAGCGTGGTCAGCAACATGGATGTTTATGACGCCGACCCGAACCGAACGTTCACCCTTCATGGCGGCGGGCAGGTCGTGCCGCGAATCTATTTTAACAATATTCCCGCCAACCCCAGCGCGACGACCAACTACATTACGTTCCAGATCGACATGGGGCCGCAGATTTATCTGACCCATTTTAATCCGGCCAGCGACCTGATTGAATTATCGGGCGGCTTCCAGTCGCCACAATTTTCCGCCGGCATCATCCTGACCAACAACCCAACCGCTTCGAATTCAAATGTCTATTCGGCAACGGTCACAGATCACAATTATCCCGGCACCCAATATCTGCCGCCGGAAAACGGTTATAAATATGTTATCGTCAGCGGTGGCACGAGCATTTATGAATCCGGCGCAAACCGCAGCCTTACCACCGTCACCAATTCCGGCACAATGCCGCTCGCATATTTTAACGGCGTCAGCACTTATGCGGCGATTCCCATCACCTTCTCGGTGGACATGACGGTGCCCATTGCAACAGGAATGTTTAATCCTGGCAGCGGCGACACTGCTGGTTGTGCGGGAACTTTTCAGACGAATCAGTGGACGGTCGGCAATGTCAGCAGTTTCATACTGACCAACAATCCGACTTCGGCCAACTCCAATGTTTACAGCGGAACCTACGTTGACCGCAATGCTCCCGGCTCGATTGAGGCATACAAATTTGTCATCAACACCAACGGTGGCGGCACGCTGTTTGAAACCCCCAGTAGCACCGGCGGCGGCGACCGCGCTTTTGTGCTGGGCAGCAGCGCGGCGACAAATACGCTGGTGTTTTGGGGAGACACCAACAGCAGTCAGGTTCTGCTGACGCCCACCATAGTAACTTTCACGGTGGACATGGCAGGTGCGGTTGACACCTTCGGCTACCCATTTGATTACAATAACGACCTCGTTGTCATCGATGGCAATTTCGTGACGCCGCAATGGCCGAACATTTGGACTGACGC
>Ga0007854_10001873_pt1 | contig 13277 bp, 10 predicted proteins | sample CryBogCBH12Aug08_FD_60382 | JGI IMG/M metagenome (GOLD analysis project Ga0007854, IMG submission 60382) | Freshwater microbial communities from Crystal Bog, Wisconsin, USA - CBH12Aug08 | ecosystem: Environmental > Aquatic > Freshwater > Lake | place: Crystal Bog, Wisconsin, USA | collected...
TAAAGCATGGTGGTCGTCCTATTATTGATGAAGATACAGGCGGTCGCTACCAGCGAATGATAGAAAGCATGGTGCCGAGACTGCTCTTCGATGCCTTCTACTTCAAGGGGGAGCCACTCGATGGAAAACTTTTGGGTGATGTCGGAAGTATTCGAGAAGCTCTTGGACAGTTCCTGCATGAAGATCAGTGGAAAGAGGCTGAAGAGGCTGCAGAATCGATCAGCGATGCACTCTCAAAAAAACTTTCCAAGCTCACTGCAGCCAACTCAGAGCTGACAATAAAGGTCGCACACCAGCGTCAGAATGAAGAAAAACTTAAGGCCCAGCGTAATGCCCTAGCGAGTGAGGAGGCTGAACTTTTAGGAATTCGAGAAAAGTATGCGGAAGAGGCGGACAAACTTAGTCGCCTCGGTGATGAGAGGGTAGCACGTGAGGCTAAGCGCCAACTTGGCGAGACTCAGCAACGACTGGATCGAGCAAAAAATCGATTTAAAAACGCCGATGCAGAAATTGTTCGAGAAGTTGGTAACTCGCTCGGGATTCCCTTTCTAATGGGGGCCATTGCGCCAGCGACTGAGATCTTAAAGGAAATGGAGGATAACAACATTCTTCCCGCAGATATTACACCAGGATTTGTTGACCGAGTACTTAAGAACAAAACGTGCATTTGCGGCAAACAACACGACGATGATTCTCGATCCCATTGGGAAGAGTATCGAGAGAAAACTCTGGCTGCAGACGCTGGGGAGGGACTTCGTAAATTGCTAGATTGGGTCAAGCCCAAAGGATCTCAATCGATCATCCTGCGTACCCAACAGGTCACCGCAGCTCTGAGAGGACTCATCAAAGAACGAACCGAGGCTGCCAAGGAACAGAATGCTGCTCTTGCAGATCTTAAGGCTGCCGAGCGCGCACTTGAGAACGTTCCCATTGAGGAGATATCTCGTATCGGAAAGGCGTTGACCTCGCTACAGGACAAAATCAGCCAACACACTACTAGGATTGGAATCTTTAAGCAGCACGTTCAGGCTACTGAGTTTGAGGCTAAAAATCTGAAGGAAGAAATTCGCTCTCTCAGCGCTAAATCGGGGATTAACCAGAAAGACTTTCAGGATCTCACAGCTGCTCAAGATCGTGCCCAGCGTCTTCATCTGGCTCTCACTGATTGTCGTAAACGTCTAGGTCACTACTTTCACAGAGTTCTCCAAACATCGGTTGCTAGCTGCTACGATTCCAAGGCCACAGATGGAAGCACCGCCCATATCGATCGCCTCAGCCTGCTGCCTTCGATTCATGTGAATGGACACAAGACGCAGAACCTTGGAGGCGGACAGTCCCAACTGCTCACGCTGGCCTACGTCGCTTCTTTGGCACGTCTGAGGCAAAGTATGCACTCTGAGCTTGAAAGCCTGGGTGTGAAGTTGGGAAAAATTGATGACCTCTCCTTCTTCATGGATTCGCCGTTTGGTCACATGGAGAAACATTATAAGGAGGCTGCGCTCGAGTTGATTCCCGGATGCGCCAGACAGGTCGTAGTTCTCCTCTGGAAAGAGGAGTGGGATTTTGCCAGAAAGCAGTTTGAATCAGAGGCTGATAGCATATACGCAATCCAGTTCTCAGCGTCTCCTGCTGACGTAAGGAAAATTTCTCAGGAACACAGAAGTTATTCTTTCGCTTCAGGCAATAAAGAGCTGATCAAAAATCTTCCAACAGGAGAAGGTTATCCCTGTAGCAAACTCATTTCTATCAAGTAATATGGCTGTAATACGCATTCCTGAAGAGGCAAAACCCCTGCTTAGACTTTGCCGCAAACATGATTTTTCACCTACTGAAACCGAAGGGCAGCCTTGCTTCGAGACTTACGCTGACTTGATGGTCTTTACAGCCTCTTGCGGCTTCGCGGAAATGGAAGGCAAGCTGCCACAACGCAAAAAAAAAGTATATCTGGATCGCCCGAACCCTATCGATTTGAGTATTTTTAAAACCGACAAACGATTCCCTCAGATACTATTGATAGCACTTGCTACATCTCTAGATCAAAATATTGTTAGAAACGAAGACCTTATTTGCAAGCTAGTTGAAGACTATGCAGTAGTTGGCTGTGAAAAACTAACTAGAATTATAGGAAAGCATGGAGATGGGCGAGAGCATATTGAGTTAGCGGCCATTCTCTCGGAGCATAGTGACAATAAGATCTAAAAATAATGCTTATTAGCAAATCCATAGTCAAACTTTCGGAACCTAAAGAATCATTTATTATAAATTTGGATAAATTTAGTGGGTCCTCCGAAGCTGCAACTAAAATGATACCTTCAGCTATTTCAGGTATATATAGCTGGTTTAATAGCTATCATTATTCAGACGACCCAGAAACATTTTACAATCAACTCATAGAAGATCTTAACAAACCGAAGTTCTATGCTAGGTCTGGAGCGGTGAAACCATTTTATGAAGTGACAGTCTCTTCGAAAAATTGGATCTCAGATGACAAGAAAAAACGTCTGCAAGAAGCAGCAAAAAATAATAACTTCAGGACAGGAATGCAGGCGGCCCTTGCTTCCTCCATTTTCTTTCAAGCCCCTCTTTATGTAGGAAAATCAAATGATTTGCGCAGACGAATCTCGGATCATTTGAAAGCAGATAGCATTCTAAGGATTAGGCTTGATTCAGCTAAAATTGATATTGATAAATGTTCTATTCTTATCGTTCCGACAAGTAGCTCAGAAAATTGTGATGATTGTTTGCCTATTGATGAAGGCAGTGAAGATCTCTACGAAGAAGTCTTTTCTCGACTTTTTAGCCCTCTCTTTACAATACGAATAGGATAAATTATGAGCAAAATGCCACCGCCCCCACCGAAAAAGACTGACGACGAATTGCAGTATAACCTGCCAATCTACGGGACTCTCGGGGAGTTCTCATTGTCTGCGAGTGTATGTGTTCCATACTTTATGGCCTTGCTCGACTTAAAAAGGCTGACATCCGAAGTTAAAACACATGAAGAGGTTAGTCCTTCAATGGATACTGTATATAGTCTTGTTGAGCTTTTCCAGCGTAATATTGATGAGGATCGTGTACAGCGTGAAATCGTCGACGGATATCTTAAGTTACCATCAAAGCTAAAGTTTTTTAATAGTTTAACCGTAGTACTATTACCAAAAGCAAAAACCGGTGAGATAGAATCAGAATTTACTGACTATTCTAATAATGATCCCAAAATCCCCTATGAAGCAGGACAAGAATTTGATCAGTGGTTTACAAGTGATGGATGCAAGAAAAGCGTCTTTGGTGGCGTTCAATTTGTATCTACTGAGACACTATCTAGACTTCGCTGGGATCTTAACAGGGTTGATGCTGTTGCAGTTGACGGACAGCATCGATTAAGAGCGCTAAAGTTATGGATTCAAGAGAGAAATAACCACCTTTCCGATATTGAAAAGACCACGAGAATCCCAGTTATTTTTTTACTTTTACACGAAAGTACTGGATTTAAGCGTGCCATTTCTAGCGCCTCAGGCATAAAGCCAATAGCGCGTGAGATTTTCACTGATCTCAATAAGAATGCCCGTGAAGTTGATCTCTCCACAGAAATCATTTTGGACGATCGTAGTATTGAATCGTGCTGCGTAAGATCTTTAGTTACATCGACAACCTGTACAGAGAGTGAAACTTTATTGCCCTTATCAAGCGTTCGTTGGAGAGATGCGAATAATAGATTTGATCAAAGCTATTATGTAAACTCGCTTGTTAATCTATATATATTAGTTCGCGACCTTTTAGACTTGGAAGTGCCAACTAATCCAATGGATGTTTCTGAATGCAAAAGTTTTATTAAAAAAGTAAATACTTTACTCGGTTCTGGATCACCTAGTCAGGTTGTAGTTGATGGTATTTCATTAACCGAATATTATGAAAAACAATTTATCGATCCAGAAGAGAAAGATAATGCAGTCGCACCACTGGGCGGAATTCCATCTCAGTATCTTGCCCCAGCTGTAAAGGGGTTTCAGGAAAGGTTTTCAGGGTGGCTGATTAAAATTCTTAAAGATTTTAGGCCATATAAAAATGTTTTAGAATATACTAAAAAACATAACCTTATAACTGGAGAATTCTCTCAATATTTGTCTCAGCCAGAAGCTCACAAAGAGTCCTTAAAAAAAATATTAGAAGACAAACATGGTGATCGCTGGCAAGAACTTGTGATTGGCCAACATGTTGAAGCAATCCAGCGAATAAAGGGTCATGGGGAGAATCTTGGTGAACAATGGCCTTTTAAGACTATCTTTCAAAAAGCCTTGGTCCGATTTGGCAAAGTTATATTCATTGATGCCCCAGAGGACCGTAAAGAGCTGTATGGCAATATTGATGAATTTTTGGGTTTTTTTGATAAATTATATGAAAACGATGTTTTTAGGGTTCAAGCTCCACTTGTTGGTGAAGCCTACACACTTTGGACATTCATCGCTCTTAATTATGGTAGTGGTAAAATAAGAGTTGCAAGTACAAGTGAAGCCCGTATCAAAGCACTTCTTACACTATGGTATTTTGCATGGAGGTATGCAAAGCATGTGAAGAAGGAGATTGTTAGCGCATGCCCACAAGGGGCGGATGATAAAATCTCTTTAACAGAGATTTTAACCTACTTTGCGAAGAAAGGAACCCAGCCCGAATGGCCTGTAAATGATTCTTACACCGAACTTTTCAATCTTTTTGAAGATAACGCACACATTATGCTTGGAAAAGAAACCAAGGTTGATGTTCCTGAAAATAAAAGAAGAGAGGTTGCTCGAGAGCGTCTACGAAAAATATTTGAAGTTGGTTTGTCACCTTGGATGAAATGTCCGCCTGACCCTTCTGCGAATGATCACTCATATAATTTACTTAAAATCTAGTTCCTATGAACACCGCTGAGGAGCTTCAGAAGCGTATTGCCGAGCTTGAGGCAGAGAATTCCCGCTTGCGGTCTCCGAAGAAGCGTCCTCCTGAGTTTTCGGTGCATGAGGACAGCTATAATGGGGCGCCCGTTCTTCGCTTCGAGGGGCCCACGCGAACTCGGCCATTTTCTCTTGGATTGAATAAGCTGCGTGCTATTAGAGCCTGCTGGCACAAGGTGGAAGAGTTTCTTCATAAGCACGAAAATACTCGTAGGGTTTCTCAGCAATTAGAAATTAATGATGACACGATTTAGGATTCTCTCCTGACGCTCTGAGCAACCATGCTTTCTGACTTTCATCCCGAGATCTCCTATCGTTCGGGGGAGGGTGATGTGGTCGATGATTTTTATCGTCCGTGTCTGGAAGAGGCTACTCATTACAGGCGGGCCGTAGGCTACTTTACAAGCTCGGGATTGGCGCAGGCTGCCAAGGGACTTGCTAGCCTTGTGATTCGAGGCGGAAAAATGTGTCTTGTTGCCTCACCTCAACTCTCCGACTCCGATATTGAGGCCCTCACTCTGGCCTCAGAGCGTCCCCAAGAGATTTTGCAGCATGTCATGGCACGATCCCTGCGTGACGTGGAGAATCTCCTGCAGGAAAATCGTCTCAATGCCCTTGCCTGGTTGGCAGCTACCGGAGCCCTTGAGGTTAAACTCGCTCTTCGTGTTGATGAGCATCACCGATACTCTCGAGCCATATATCACGAGAAGATCGGCGTCTTTTCTGATAATGATGATAATCATATCGGTTTTATTGGTTCAACTAATGAGACGATGGGCGGCTTGGTAGAGAATTTTGAGAGCATACAAGTCTTTTGGTCTTGGGATGATCCTCATCGACGAGTTCATCGCTTGATCCACAACTTTGAGTCACTCTGGGATGATCGGACTAATGGCCTACGCGTTATGGATTTTTCCCAGACCTCACGCGATCTCCTGCGCCGCTACAAGCTGGATTGCCCCCCGGACCCTGATTTAGACCATGATGAGATATGGTCTCGCTCACGCCAAACCGTATTACCTCCGCCGAATCCTAATCCAGAGCTGTCGCCCATCTCTCTCGTCGTACCAGATCCTGCACTCTTTAACGACGGGCAACCCGTTTATCATGAGGGAAAATCTCCTCTAAATTTCCGTGAAGGGCGTCCTCTTAGGAAATATCAGCTTCAAGCGATTCAGAGTTGGTTTGATGTTGGATGCCGTGGTGTTTTCGAGTTGGCAACGGGGGCTGGCAAAACCCTGACGGCCTTACATGGCATCAAGCGACTTGCCGAGCGTGAGGAGAAGTTGGTTGTTATCATTACATGCCCCTACGTTAATCTGGCCGAGCAGTGGGTACGGGAACTCAAAGAGGCGGGGGTTGATTGTCCAATTAAAGCCTACGGAAGTCAGGAGCAGTGGAGGCCTTCTTTAGAAGCTGGAATGAATGCCATTGGACTGGGTTCGAAGAAGTTCCTACCCATTGTGGTTGTGAACCGCACTTTCCTTAGCGATCAGTTTCAGGGGCTGCTGCGACCGGAAACAGTCCCCCATCTCCTTGTGGCCGATGAGATGCATAACCTTGGAGCTGAGAACCTCCGGGAGAAACTCCATTCCGGTATTCAATATCGCCTTGGCCTTTCTGCTACGCCCGAGCGTCATTCCGATGAGGAGGGGACGGCAGCCCTCTTTCAGTACTTTGGAAAGGTTGTCTCCACCTATGGGATTTCCGATGCCATTCGTGACAAGAATCTATGCCCGTACTACTATTACCCGATCATTGTCACCCTGACTGAAGCGGAGTCGGAGGAGTACTCCGAACTCTCCAAGAAAATCAGTAAGCTTGTTGGTGCTCGTGACGACGAGGGAAGCGATGCTTCTCTAGCCCTCAAGGCACTTTACATGAAACGCGCTCGCCTCTTAGCCTCCGCTGAGGGGAAAATCCCGGCGCTTATGGCCCAGATTCAGACCCTAAGGCAGGCGGGGGATCCTATCGAGAAGGCCATTATCTACTGTGGTGATGGGCAGGTGGAGCGCCCTGGGGAGATGGACGACGCGACTCCTGACGACGGGATGGTTCGCCAAATCGAGTCCGTCATACACACGCTTGGGAGAGCGGCCAAACTACGCGTCGCACGCTTCAGCTATGCAGAGACGATGAGGGAGCGTGAACAGATGCTCCAGGTCATGAGGGCAGGTGGCTATGATGCCCTCGTGGCGATCCGGTGTCTCGATGAGGGCATCGACCTGCCCGATATCCGTATGGGATTTATCCTTGCCAGCTCGACGAATCCCCGCCAGTTCATCCAGCGCCGCGGTCGTCTCTTGCGCAACTCCTCGGGAAAGGACTTCGCCCGCATCTGGGACTTCATCGTCTCTCCCCCAGAACTCGGTGATGATGAGGTTTTCAGTTGCGATCGCAAGATGGTTCGCAGTGAGTTGAGGAGAGTTATCGAGTTCTGCCAAACCGCTCAAAATCGTGATGCAGCTGCTGATGTCTTGCTTGGCCTGCGCCGCAGATATAACCTCCTTGCCGACGAAATCTAACATCTAGGAAGAAACATATTACTCTAACACTGATCCAGAGCCACATTTCTTATGCCTGATCCCGCACCCGTCAATCCACCACCAACTAGGTCTCAGAAAGTCTTTGCACAGGCATCCCCTGAGGTGAAGTTGCTTGTGAAGAGGATCATGGAGAAAGAGCGTTCTGTTCAATATATAAAACCAAGGCCAGCGATTTATGAGACCGTCCTACAATACGTAAAGGAAAGTCAACAATGATACTCAAGAAGCTTATTCTCAATAACTTCCGTCAGTATTTGGGCCATCAGGAGATTTTTTTTGCTTCTGGTGAGCGGCGAAATGTAACCATCATCCATGGGGAGAATGGGTTCGGAAAGACCTGCTTCCTAAATTCCCTCCTCTGGGGCTTCTATGGAAAGGAAGGCCTTACTAGGGATCTCCCTCACCCGGAGCACATTATTCCGGATACCATCCGCGTTAGCTCAACCACACCGAACGATGAGGTAGCTTCTGTCCAGATCGACTTTAGCCACAACGATGTTGACTACACTCTTAACCGGTCCATTACCTTGGCTCAGGAACGTGATTCTCTTGGAGAAGAGACAACTTTTGAGCTTTCTCTTCTTCAGGCAGATGGCCAGACCAGATATTATAAAAGAAAGGAGGCGCAGAAGATCATCGACAGCATGCTGCCCCCAGACCTGAGGGAGCTCTTCTTCTTCAACGGTGAGCGAATCGACCACCTCGCGATGGAGGAGAACAAACTAAAAATACGAGACTCTGTCCGAGGACTACTCGGACTCGAGTTGATAGAACAGTCGATTGCCGATCTTCGTAGCACGAATGTACGCGGGAAATTGATGCGAGAGATTCAGGAAAATGCCGACGAGGAGACAGCTCAGCTTATTGAGCAGGAGACGAGTAAGCAGGCGTCTCTGACTCGAAAGAAACAGGCCCTTGAAACCTGTAAAGAGAATCAACGGGCAGTGTCCCAAAGGCTGGAGGCCATCAGCGCTAACCTTGAGGCCAATCGTGAAGCCCGTGAGTTTCAGCAGAGGCGCACTCTTTTGGGAAACGAGCTTACGGAACGTCAGAAGGCACACCTAGAATTGGAGAGGCAGCTAGCCGATCTCCTCTCTTCAGAGGGATATTCTTTATTCTGTGAAGAGCTCATCCAGAAGGGCGAAGAGATGACTCAAAAGCTTAGATCGGAAAAGCGCTTGCCAGCGCGAGTAATGAACGACTTTATTCAAGACCTCCTCGAGGCGGAGAAATGTATCTGCGACACTTGTCTTCCAAAGGATAGCGAAATTTGGAAAAAAGTGGCGGAGCAGCTAACAAAAGCAGGCGAGCCAGAATTTAACCGCGCAGTAGGGGAGTTGTATCAGGGAATTGGTGCCATTAAGGCGAGCATGGCGCGTTCTAGAGAGGCGCTCGGTCACCTAGTGGAAAAGCGTTCAGAGCTGATCGACCGTATTGCTGCAATCAAGGATGAGCTAGCCGAAATTAGAGAGAATTTGGACGCCAAAGATGATCAGGAGGTTCATCAGCTCGAAAATGAAAGGGAGCGGCAGGAATCACGACGTGATGACCTTCATCGGGAGGAGGGATCGCTACAAACTGAAATGCAGGTTCTTGAAGGCGAACTGGTGAGTTTGCGTACTCAAATTGCGACACACACACTGCATATTGAGGAAGGGAAGAAAGCACAACGCCGCCTTCAGCGGCTCGATGAGACTGCTCAACTTCTTGACCAGATTCTGCAGTTAGAAAGTGATGACCTCCGTATCGAGCTCGGGCATGAAATTGAGCGAGTATTTAGCCTTATCACAGTCCAAGATTACAAACTACGCCTTACCGAGGAGTTCTCTTTGCGGCTGACAAAAAACATGATGGGGACCAATGGTTTGGTAGAGGTTGATGTTGCTCATGGACAAGGTCATCGTCAGGTGATGTCCCTTGTTTTTATCGCAAGCCTAGTGGCACTGGCTCAGCGGCGTAAATCGATTGGGTCAATTCTTAAGAATCTTCAGGGCGGCGACTATCCTTTAACAATGGATTCACCTTTTGGGCAATTGGGAGAAATATTTAGGGCCGCTGTCGCAAGGCACATCCCTCAGCTTTCACCTCAAAGTATAGTTCTTGTTAGTAGTAGTCAGTACAGAGGAGAAGTTGAAAATGAACTTGGAAAAAGTGATAGGGTTGGTAGGCGCTATATTCTATGTTACCATGGGCCCTCAAAACGGGAAGATGCAGCCGGCAGTGTTTTGATAGGGGATAAAGAGCATTGTATTTATGAGCAAAATAAAGATGAGCATACGGAGATTCAGGAGGTAATATTATGACCATCCTCGAGGCAGCAGAAGAGGTTGTTAGAAGCTCTAATAAGCCTCTTTCTATCGAGGACATACATAATGAGATTCTAAGAAAAAAACTTTATAATTTTAACTCTGATGACTCATTAGCAATTGTAAGAGAGCAAGTTCGAAGGCATACACTTATCCCCGGAAGGAAAATACAATATCGTCCGCTGCTTTTCAGCCTTACGCCTATTTCTGAATACGAAATTATGGATAACAATAAATTGCAGGGTGTAAACTATCGAAGAATTCGTAGAGCGAAGGATAAAGAACCTCTTATTGAAAGGCTTACAAAAAAAAGTGAGAATAAATTTGGAGATATCTGGAAATTGTGCCTTTTTGCTGCTGCATTAGGTTTTTCTCACAAAAAAAGAGAAAAAGTGTTGGAATATGACTCAGGTAAATCAATTGATTTTTCTTACTTCGGTGGATCACCATGCTGGCCTGGATTTATGCACTTGATTGGCTTAATTACACAAGATTCACCGGATATACTTAATCCTGATCCTGAAAGCGTAGATTTAAGAATTAGCATTTTTGAGGAATATATGAACGGGGGATTAAGTCTTATCAATAGTGAAACCGAATCAAGGGATTATTCTCTAGATGCGTTACTTTCTTTAATTCCTAAGCAACCTCTAGCTGTTCAGCAACCGGGTGATCAAATCTAATTAAGGCATTCAGATTCCTATGATTACTGTCTAATGAAGTGCTTAAAGTCCGGATTCCATCTTCTAGACGACTATAAAAGAAGTCAGCTATCTGAGCTCCGTTATTTTTAGATATCTGCTTTGCAAATCCGAGTTGAACAAGTGATGTAATTATAGCAGATTGTTTTCCTGCAAATGTTTCCCATTTGATCTCAATTGCGTCTCTTTTTGCATGGGGTTTCCTCATATGAGGGTTGTTTTCTTTTAGGCCTAAGGCCAGTCCCCATCGACAAAGTACATTCCAGGAATCAATTCCTGTTTTGCGCTTGATCTTAAGCAGGAGATCTCGCTCTGTTGCAGTTAGCCTTACGGAATCGATTGGTGGCTTCATTAGAAGTATTTTTCTTGTATTGTAGAAGTTTTCTTTTCTGAATCTAAAGAGAGGAGATATTTCTTACCTATAGTACCCCTCATTGCCTCAAGATATTTTCCAACAATTTCTTCATCGGTAGAGAGGAGAATCACCTGATGAGAGGCATGTGGGAAGTAACGCTTCACGATATGAGTCCTATGATGCGAGTCTAGGCGTCCTAGCGGGGTGTCAATTACCATCGGAACTGGGCGTCCAGATACCTTCGCCAGTCCCCAGAGAATCGCTGTAGCAAGTAGTTGACGTTCGCCGGCGGAAAGAATTTGGAATGAGAGCGATCGGTTCTGCTCATCACAAATTGTCAGCTGAAGTGTCTCTGGACAGATCTTGATGGAGGCGAGAAGATCGGGTTTGCGAATTAGATGCTGGAAGGACTCAAAAATAGCATGTTCTAGAGACCCTACATGACGTGTGATTACAGCCTTTCGGAAGGATGCAAGTGTCTCTTGTACCTTGGGCACCCATTCCACAATACGCTGGTCATGAGCTCCTCCTTCCCATTGGTCGACATGCTTTCGCATCTCTTTCTCATGAGCACGCTGACGTAGCGTCAAATCGAATTCAGCAGTCTGGAGGGCTTCTTTTTTCACTCTCATCTCTGCATGCAATGTACTTAGTTCGTGTTCGATACGAGCGATATCGTTCTGCAGCTTTGCTAGAGCTTCCTCATCGGGTACCGCAGCTAAGGAACGATCGAGATTGGCAATCTCTTCTCGTAGTGCATCGATATGAGTTTGAAGGAGCCGGAGATCATTAGCAACCTGAGGAAGTTCAGTGTTGATGAGAGAGTAGATCTGATTAGGAAAATCGTCTTCGGCATTGAGAATAATAGGGGTTTCTAGAAGTGATCGTTCAGGGCGTGTGCTTGCGAGAGCATCCTGAACAGTTTCATATGCTTTCTTGGGAAGGCTTTTTCGGATCTCGGCCAAAACCTTCCGATCCCGCTCGTCCTCGGCCTGAGCGATGATAGACTCATGCTTAGCCCGCTTCTCAAGCACGGCGTGCTGGGAGAGCTCGTCTAGGAGATCGGGAATAAGGAGAAGAGGAGCAGAACCAGCGAGAACCTCGCGGAGTTCGCCCTCTCTAGCGTCAAGCTGCGTAGCTAGATTTTTACGGTGGGTTTCGAGATCGTCACGTTCGTGGAATCGTTCGCCCCCCTTCGCCTTGAATTCCTCTTTGGCTTTCGCGAGATGAGCTTCCTTTTGGGCGATCTTTGTTGAGATCGAGGCGACCCCGTCGAGGGCTTCATGTTTGGCTTTCTCGGCTAGTTCCAATTCCATCTGGAGGCTGAGGAGCTTCTCTCGATCTTCAGGTGATCGGATGGCGATTCTCTTTCGACGTTCAAGTGTCTGAAGATCCTCTTGTAGCCTGGATACAAGATCAAGACCCAGCAGGCTTTGAAATGCTGTGGAGAGAAGCTTCATTGCAGCCTCTTCATCGGCAAGTTTCTCGATCTGCTCTCCATCGAAGAAGAAGAGATGAGCAAGTCTCGCCGGGAGGAAGCTATCGATGAATTCATCCCATTGCACGGAGAGTACGGGGTCGGGTTCTGAATTGCGGGTGGCTTCAAGCCGTTCCTTGACCTGGCCATCAACTATCCGCCAACTGCGGCGCACAGAGCAAAGAATTGGCTGACCGTCAACACGACGTTCAAGTACCACTTCCACCGAGGCTTCGGCATCTGGGCTTGCAGAGCGATTTATCAGCTCTTCAAGGTGACGATGGTAGCCTTTCTTGGTTCGCTGAATCCCTTGTGCACGGGATCCATAGAGGGCAAGCTGAAGAGCCCCTAAAAGGGTAGTCTTGCCAGCGCCATTCAGGGCGCCGATGAGGACGACGGGATGATCCTGATCTGGTGGGGAAAGATCTATTAAATGAGATCCTCGGAATACGCCAATATTCTCTAAGGTGATGCGATGAAGAATCATTCCTGAGCCTCCGGGGTACTATCAGGAGCGATTTCAGCACGGCGCTTAGCCTTCTCCCTGGCATACTCCATTGCGTCCTCCTGACCTTCGAAGTAATGCTTGGCAAAGGAACGTTCCATTCGATCAAAGTGTCCTGCTCGACGCTGCGACTGTAGGGCCTGCCGAGTTACGCCAAGAAGCTCGCGAGTCAACTCGTAGTGGAGATGATTCTCTCCACACACTTCGCGGAGTATCGCGAGATCCTCTGTCTGAAGTGTCATCGTGTCATCAAGGCGAGGGCCGGGATAGGGCCTGCCGGTAACTTCTTTGAAGATTCTGGGCAATGAGTCCTCCATTTCATGCTTATCGATCACCCAGATACGACGGATCTCCTGAAGTTCTTCCATGGAGATCAACTCTATTTCACCCACTTCAGCAGGGCCATGGGAACGAATCCATGTCTGTGCGTTGAGGAGTTCACGAAGCCAATTC
>Ga0007854_10001877_pt1 | contig 13272 bp, 16 predicted proteins | sample CryBogCBH12Aug08_FD_60382 | JGI IMG/M metagenome (GOLD analysis project Ga0007854, IMG submission 60382) | Freshwater microbial communities from Crystal Bog, Wisconsin, USA - CBH12Aug08 | ecosystem: Environmental > Aquatic > Freshwater > Lake | place: Crystal Bog, Wisconsin, USA | collected...
GTATTTAAAAATGAAAATAGTTCTTCAAAGCCTGAATCGCAAAAAAATAAAACAGGTAGGCGCAATTGGCTGCAATCGCACAACTATAGATGCCACAAGTAGGGATTAGCCATAGGTTAATGCTAATGCTAATCATGGCACTGGTGCCCATTAATATTGCTAAAATATGAGTCTTTTTACGATATTGAATGCTGGCGCTAGTGATATAAGTACCAGCAAAAATGGCTTGGGCTATTAATAAGGGGGTAATTAATGGCAGGGCTTGGATATATTTAGTTGGTAGTAAATAACATAAAATAGGCTTAAAGATCATAAAACTAGCTGGAATTGTAATAACAAAGAATAAAATAAACCAGCAAGCAAATCTATTATATTGCCTGGCAATTTGTTTTAGATTAGCTTGATTTTGGTTGAATTTGGCAAAAGCCTGGGGTAAAAAGCTATGCATTATGGGTTGAGTAATTAGAGTTTGAAACATTAAGCTAATATTTTCTGCCAGGCTATAAACCCCAACACTAGTTAAATCGCTTTGCCAGTTAAGCAGCCAGCGATTACAGGCCATAATCAGCCAGGCAAAGAGAATGTTTGGTATAAAAGGTAAACCAATTTTTAGATAAGTAATAATTGTGGTTAGGTGTGGTTTTTTAAAACTAGACCAATTTTTTACTAATAAATAACCAAGATAGCCAGTAGCTGCGCCTTGAGTTATTAATTGAGCCCAGATTACGCTAGCAAGCCCTAATTGGTTAATTACTAATAAATGGATCGTAATAGTTGCAACCATTATTCCCATTAAAATTTGAATAATTGCCAATAAAAGGGCTCTATTTTGAAAGCGTAATAGTTGGAATAATAGCTCCGGAAAAAAGTTAATTAGGCAGGTTAATAGGGCCAGAATTAGTAATTTAGGATTAATATTATTTAAAAATAGAATTTGGTTTAGCCAAGACAGGTTATAAAGCAAAAGCATAATAGCAGGTATTGCAAACCCCAAATAGATTACTAATAGCTCCCAAACTAGTCCCCAGTGGTTTTTAATATTAAAAAACTCAATGGCTAGTACTTGGCGTAAGCCTAGACCCAAAATAATTGGCAAAAAAACGATTAAGTTATTAAGTAAAGCCAACACTCCAAACTCGTCTGGAGGAATAAATTTAATAGTATACAAGACGCTAATGGCAGTGATCAGGCGCAAAATAATTGCGCCTGTGCTGTAGATTATAAATTGTTTAATTACACAATTCATGAACTTGTTTTTTAATCATAGCCAGCCTGTCCGGGTTATCACGATGTATAATGGTTTGGTCAATTAAATTAGCAATCGTAACCATGTCTGCTTCTTTAAATCCTCGCGTAGTAGCAGCCGGGGTACCAAGGCGAATGCCACTGGTGATCCAAGGCTTTTCGGGGTCATACGGGATAGTATTGCGGTTTAAGTAGACATCAACCGACTGTAGTAATTTTTCAGCAGCAACTCCGGTAATTTTTTTGCTGCGTAAATCTAACATAAATAGGTGGTTGTCTGTCCCGCCAGCGACCACACGATAGCCCAAATTTATAAACGCTTGGCATAAGCTATTGGCATTTTTAATAATTTGAGCTTGGTAGATTTTGAATTCCGGCTGTAGTGCTTCTTGAAATGCGACGGCTTTAGCAGCGATCTGTTGCATAAAGGGCCCGCCCTGGATGCCCGGCATTACAGCTTTATCAATTTTTTCTGCTAAAATTGCTTTACACATAATCAGCCCCCCGCGGGGCCCACGTAAAGTTTTATGGGTAGTGCTAGTGACAATGTCGGCATGTGGAAAGGGGTTAGGGTGTAGTCCAGCCGCTACAAGCCCGGCAATATGGGCAATATCGGCCATTAAATAAGCGCCCACGCTTTGGGCAATCTGCCCAAATTTGGCAAAATCAATCGTATGAGAATAAGCCGAAGCCCCACAGACTATTAGTTTAGGTTTGTGTTCTTGAGCCAGTTCGTAAATTTTGTCATAATCCAGCATTTCTGTGACCGGATCTACGCCGTATGAGACAATGTTGTATAGTTTTCCAGAAAAACTCACATTATGGCCATGGGTTAAATGGCCGCCTTCGGACAGGCGCATTCCCATAATAGTGTCGCCTAAATTTAGTAGACCAAAATAGACTGCCATGTTGGCTTGCGATCCGCTATGGGGTTGGACGTTAACGTGCTCCGCTCCAAATAGTTTTTGGCAACGAATTTTTGCTAGTTCCTCTGCTTCGTCTACAAACTGGCAGCCACCATAGTAGCGTTTGCCTGGGTAACCTTCAGCATATTTGTCCGTTAAAATCGAGCCGCTCACGGCTCTCACTGCATCGCTAGTATAATTCTCTGATGCAATTAAATTAAGAGTGTGTTTTTGGCGATTATGTTCGTCTTGGATAATTTTGGCAATTTGTGGATCAATTTTTTCTAAGTAAGACATAGTAACCCTCTGCTTTAGAGGATTACTATATCTGATAAATTTAGATTTTAAAACTACAATAGTTTATGAATTGTTGATTTGATTATTAAAATAGCTTTGTATATTAGCGATTATATAATCTAGATTGTCCTGAGTTAAATCCTGGTGGCAACCAATATAAAAGCCATTTTTAATAATCCAACTACTAACTGGATAGTCTGCTTGGTTAATATTAAATAATTTTTTATAAACTGGTTGGTTAATTAGTGGTAACATGTCACGAGTTTCAATGCCATTGTTTTCTAAATAGTTTACTAAATTGGTTTTTGGTTCATTTAATAAAACAATAGGATACATCATAAAAGAATGTTCAGTTTCTGGTCTAATAGCAGGTAGTTGCAGTTGATTAGAAAGGTTTGATAATTGACTGGTTAAGTACTGAGCGTTTTGTCGGCGTTTGTAAATAGCTTGGGGCAATTCTTCCAATTGTGCCAGACCAATGGCACCTTCTAGTTCGGTAATTCTAAAGCTATGACCAGGATAGATAAATGAGAATCTACGTTCAATCACTTCTTTTAATTTATCTCCAGTTAAACCATTGTCATCGTCTATCGAGATATAAATTGAGTCACGACCATGATTTACTAATGATCTCATTAAAACAGCATAATCTGGATTATTGGTAGTTGCTAGGCCACCGACCCCAGTAGTTGCTAAATGGGCAATGTAAGTTGAAAAACAGCCAATGTCGCCCAATGTACCTACGATTTTATTTTTGTAGTTAGCAAGCATGGTTTCACAAGAGTCTTCGATAATTTTAAGATTATATTTATCGGCAATTGCTATAATTGGATCCATATCACAAGGTTGCCCGAATAGATGGACTACTATAATTGCGCGAGTCTTAGGTGTAATTTTGGCTTCTAATAGATTTGGGTCTAATTCATAATAATTAGGCTCAACTTCGGCAAAGACAGGGGTCATGTTATTATGAATTACGATATTAGAAGTCGCAATGAAAGTAGTTGCTGGTACAATTACTTCATCGCCATCGTTCCAGTCGTGATAAATTTTTAAGGCCTGTAGTGCTACTTGTAAAGAACTAGTGCCGCTATTACTTGCCACACAAAATTTAGAATGATGCATTTCTGAAAATAGATTTTCAAATTTTTTTAAAAACGGGCCATATGATAGACGATTATTATTTAAAGCTTCATTAACATTTATTTTGGCTTTATCAGAAAGATTTAATGTGCCAACGCCAATATTGAATGTATTAGTTAAATTAGGGTATTCAAGAATTAGGAAAATACCAATTATCATTTTTTTTGATATCATTACGGCTTCATCCTTTATATTTACAATATTATTGATTTACTCGTTTAGGACAAATATTATATCAGTATATGTAAAATTAATACTTCTATCGGGAAAATTTTTATGTTTATAAAATATTTAATTTTAACTTTTTTTTTAATTCATAATAATTGTTTTTCTAATATTTTTATTTCTAATAAACCTGCTACAGATGGATATCTTGGTGATAATATTATCTCGTTTGCAATAGCTAAGGCTATGTCAATGCACTATGGCATTAAGATGTATTATTCTAATTTTCAGTACTCTGAACTTTTTATGTTTGATAAACTAGAAAAAATAAATAATAGTGTAAAGCAGTTTAAAAAAGTAGGTCCGTCAAGTAATATGTTTTATATAAATAATATTGAGATACCAAAAGAGGCTGGATTCTCAAAACCTTCCTTATATATTTCAGATATTATTAAATACAGAAAAGATCCTTGTGATAATTTACTTTATACATATTGCCTAACCCCATGCGGTGAGCATGTTAATGAGTCAATTGTAGCCGAAATAAGAAGACTGTTGCAGCCCAGCCAAGAATTAAATATTGATATAATACCTAATAATAAATTATCAATTGCAGTACATATTAGAAAGGGAAATGGTGGGGGTGAGCATTATGATGGTGAATTAACATCGCTACAATTATTTGATTTTGATAAAAATATGGTTAAATACCATAATGTTTATACTTATGCATTTGAATCTTTGGAAGAATATTTTATTTGTTCCCAATTAAATAAGTCTTTTTTTGTGCATGACAAATTATATTGTGTTTCTATGGACAGAGGAAACACCGTCTTAAGTTTAAAATTTCCACCAGAGCAGTTCTATGTTGATCAAATTATAAAAATATCAGAGGATTTGGACAATCCAAATATTGCAATATTGATAGTAACAGATGATCACGATCCGATTGATTTGATAAATAGAATAAAATTTGCAGTAAATAGATCCAATATTACTTATCTTTACCTTGACAATAGATCTAAGGGGCATCCACAAAGGATAATAGAAGACTTATATAGCATGTCTTTATGCGATGGTCTGATTCGTTCACAATCTAATTTTGCTAAAGTTTCAGAATTAATGGGTGATTTTAAATTTATTTTTTTTGCGGGTAATCATAAATGGATTGATAATAAAATGATTATTACTGATGTGGCTACCAAAAAATATGAAGATTTTTTGAACAATTACTACAAATGTCGATAAGCTCTTAAAAGATAACTAAGATTTTGGTGGCCATTCATGCGTGCCAGCTCCTCTGGCAACATGTTATTAATATCTCTTAAATTAGCTATAGCACCTAATGCCAATAGTTGTTCTACTGTTTTAGTTTTGCCTTGTGCCGCTGCACAATGTAGTGGAGTGCGGCCAAATTGGTCTGGGGTATTGATAGGATAGGTGCCAAGAATGCTTGATAAAACATGACTTAAGCCTCTAAAGGCAGCCCAATGCAATGGGTAGTATAATATTTCTGGTTCTACCCATTGTGAAGGGTATTTAGTAAAGCCATTTAATGGGTAGGCAACCATCAAAGTGAATAGGACCAATAGTTTGAACATGTTTTTGATTAGATTATATCTATAAATAGTATTTTAAAAGCAATGGTTTGCTTTTTTTGGCCCCCTTATTTACACTTAAATATTAGGTATTTGTGTGTAGTAGATATAAGGAATTAAACCAGTGATTTCGGCAGGCGATTTCCGTAAAGGAACCAAATTTTTATATAAAAATGAACCCCATCGTGTGGTGGCACATCAACACGTTAAACCTGGTAAAGGTGGTGCGTTTATGAAAACCAAAATGAAAAACATGATTTCTGGTTCAACTTACGAAGAAACTTTTAGAGTAGAAGAAAAATTTGAAGAGCCTAATTTAGAAGTAAAAGAGATGCAATATCTCTATCAAGAAGGTGACGAATACCACTTTATGGATCAAGAGAGCTTCGAGCAAACGTTTTTAAACAAAAAACAGTTAGAAGATGTTATTGAATTTCTAAAAGAGCAAGAAGTTTATGTTATTGTCTATTTTGAAGATCGTCCTATTGATGTTGCAGCGCCGATGTTTATGAATTTATTAGTAACCGAAACTACGCCTGGTGTTCGTGGCAACACTGCTCAGGGTGGCGCAACTAAAGCTGCCACATTGGAAACTGGAGTGGTGATTCAAGTACCTTTATTTGTAAATGAAGGCGATTTGATTAAGGTTGATACTCGTGAATCGGTCTATGTTGAGCGAGTGAATAAGTAAGCCATGGAAGATGATCATAAGTTTTGGCAGGAAGGGCAAGCGCTCTTAAGCGAAAAAGCCATTTCCAGACGCGTTTTTCGTTCACTAGTTTTTCACTTTCTGTATGCATTAGATGCCTACGAGTATCAAGTGCCATTAAGCTCAATAATCTTAACTTTTAATGAAGGTTATGATTTAGATATTGCTATTGATGGTGACATTGCTTTAATGGTACAGTCGATTGCCGACCAACGCCAAGAGCTAGATGAAGCCATTAAGCCAGTGCTTGCGAACTGGCGCATTGACCGGCTAGGTTGTGTAACTTTGCTAATTTTACGGATGGGTTTGTGGGAGTTACGTGATACTAAGACGCCTGTTAACATTGTAATTAATGAAGCGGTAGAGCTAGCAAAGTGTTTTGCGGAAAAAGACTCGTATCGTTTTGTGAATGGGATTTTAGACCAGTTAGCTGCCAAGCTTCACCTATCTGAGTAGGTCTGCTAAGTCGCCAGTCTGGATGGCCGTTAGGCAAGGTGTAGCAAATTTGGGCATGTAATTTTACATCTTGTGCCCGCTTTGCTTCAAAATTAACATCAATCATAATCTGTGGTTTAATGTTATCATAAAATTTAGTAAAAAATTGGTTGTTGTAATTAAACTCTTGTAAAAAAGGGTGTATTTGCAGCAGCCATTTTGCTATCGTTTGGCAATGTAGCTCTTCATGCCCTGGCATCTTATTGTTAACTTCGATATTCAAATTATAAAGCCTGGGTGTAAACGGAAACACCCGTTCATAAACTCCCAATACCGTTTGGAAAATATCGCCAAATGAGAAGATATGGTAGAAATGTTGAATCACTTGCATGTTTGGTAAATAGTTAATAAGGTCTACTGGCGTACCTAGGGCATAAAATCTTTCGATTTTATATTTATGGTTTAATTTTTGGCTGGCAATAATACCCACGTTACTGCCATGGCTATGTGCAATAATTATAAATTTGGTAGTATTTGGATAACTATCAATTAAATTGGCAAGCTCTCTTCCAGCTAAAATTCTTTTTTCATGTGATAGCACGCCAGACCAGGTAAATTTAATTAATTTAATATTGCTTGCATTTAATTGTGTTTTTATTGTTACATAAAAGGGGTCTTCTGGTTGGTGCCAGTCTGACTCACTGCCCCAAGTGCCGTGCACTAGAATGCAGACCTGATTGGAACTAAATGACATTTTGGTAAAAATTAGTAAAACTATAAAAAATTTAAACATGTTTTAAAGTATTCTAAAAATGTTTTCATGAACGCAATAAAAAAGGGAGTCGTTTAATGATTAAACTAAAATTAATAATTGGGTTGTTTGCCTTAACAGCAAACGTTTATACTTTTAGCAATAACCAGAAGGGTTCCGAAGACCAAGATTTATCGCCGCTTGCCCAAGCGGCGATTTTATTTACTAGCAAAAAATGGAATCCAGAATATGCCATTGTAGAGCTGCCTGAATATCAAGTTGAGTTTAATTTGGATGTAGAAGATATTTTAGTTAGAAATGGGCTACAACGTGCCCCTCGGGTTGGTACACAAAAACTGCCAGAATTTAAACGTCCTAAAAGCAAAAAGAAGTTACGTAAAGCTAGCAGACAAGCCAGAAGATTAGAAGCGGAAATAGAAATACAACGTAATTTAGAGATCGCTAGGCATCCCTTTGATTATGTTTCGGATCACTCTACAGTAAGTGATGCTTCATCTGTTGCGAGTGTTAGTAGTTTAGAATAATTTTTAATTTTTTAAAAAAATAGTCTACAATAGCTACGGCAACTGTAGTTATTAATAATTTTAATTAGGATATTTAAAGTCGTGAAGTTAATAAAATTAACAGCTTTGATGTTGTTTTTAGTCGCAAATAATAGTTTTACGGGTGATGCCTACAACTTTTGGACTTCGGCGCTATTGTGTTTGCAAAAAATAAATGGTAAAAAGGCCGAGGGCAAAAGACTAACTGTCGAGGATCGTGACAATTTACATTTTATTGATAAAAAAATGCGGGAATTTAATGCCCAAAAGTTAACTGGTAAAAAAAATAAAAAACCTAAAAGTTAAAAATAAAAAGGGCTGGTATCAAAATCGATACCAGCCCTTTTTATTTTTAATAAGCTTAAACTAATTCTGGAAAAAATTGTCCAATTTCAATTTTCGCATTTTCTACCGAGTCAGAACCATGTGTAGCATTATGGCCAATATCTGCGCCATATAAATTACGTACAGTTCCAGCCGCAGCTTCGTCTGGGTTAGTAGATCCCATTAAATCGCGCCAAGCGGCAACAGCATTTTCTTTTTCCAAAACCAACATAACTATTGGCCCGGAAATCATGAAATCTACCAATTCGCCAAAGAACGGACGGTTTTTATGCACAGCATAAAATTGTTCGGCTTGTTCGCGCGTCCAATGGTCTGGACGTACCGCTACAATGTCAAAATCGTTTTCTTCAATCATTTCAATAATGGCATCGGTATAGTCTGCCAAAACTGCATCTGGTTTGATAATCGCAAAAGTTTTTTCTAGCATGTTTTTACTTATCCTTGTTTTCTTTATTTTCTTTTTGGATACGCTCTAACTCAAGTTGTAAGGTAGATTTAATGCTAGAGCTTGTTTCGCGACGCTCAGGTCTTTCAGATCGTTCGGCACGTTCGCCCTTAACAGCTTTTTCTTCGCCTTTTTCTTTGGCCTTTTTAGGAGCCGCAGCTTTTTTAGCAACTTTTGGTTGTTCGGCAACTGCTTCTAGTTGGGTGCTCAAATTAATTTTGCGCTCTTCTTTGTTAATGCTAACAATGCGATATTCTGCTTCGCTGCCAAGTTCGACTTTGTTTTCAATCGTTTTGCCAGCTGCATCTTTTTCGCTATTGGGAACCAAAGCTTCAATACCATTTGGTAATTTTACAAAAGTGCCAAAGCTAGCTGTTTTAACTGCTTTACCTTTGAAAATTGTCCCAACTGGGTAGGCTACTTCGACTTTTTCCCAAGGATCTTGAGACAATTGTTTAATGCCAAGCGAGATTTTTTTACTATCTTCTTCGACATTTAAAATAATTGCTTCTAGCTCATCACCAATTTTGCATAAGTTGCTTGGGTGTTCGATATGCTCGGTCCACGAAAGATCAGAAATATGCGCCAATCCGTCGATGCCGGGCATCAGTTGGATAAAGATTCCAAAGTCAGTAATATTAGTTACTTTACCCTTAATCTTGTCGCCTTCTTTAAATCTTTCTTTGATTTTTTCCCAAGGGTTAGCAGACAATTGTTTAATGCTTAATGACATACGACGATTATCTTTGTCGATCGATACAACTTTAGCGCTAACAACATCATTTACACGGTAATATTTGTGTAAATCTGAAATACGTTCAGTCCAAGAAATTTCGGAGATGTGAATTAAGCCTTCTACACCACCTTGTACTTCGACAAACATACCATAGTCCGTAATGCTAGAAACACGACCTTGAATGGTTTTACCTTCTTGGATAGTTTGCTCGATACTTTCCCATGGGTTATTGCTTAGTTGTTTAATACCAAGTGAAATCTTGCCATTGTCTTTGTCGATCGAAATCACTTTTACAGTAATTGTTTCGCCAATTTTAACAATTTCGCTTGGATGGGAGATTCGGCCCCATGTCATATCTGTAATATGTAGCAAGCCATCGATGCCGCCGATATCAATAAACACACCATAGTTAGTGATATTTTTAACTTGGCCCTGAATAATTTGATTTTCAGTTAAAGTTTGCATGGCTTCGCGACGTTGTTCTGCACGTTGTTCAGATAAGTATTTACGACGAGAAATAATGACATTACCACGCTTTTTGTTAATTTTTAAAATCTCAGCAGTAATGGTACGGCCAACATATTGTTCGAAATCCACCACTCTTTGAATATCAACTTGAGAGCCAGGCAAGAACGCTGGGATACCAATATCAACACTCAAACCACCTTTTACAGTGTGAGTTACGATTCCTTGAATTGCTTTACCTTCATTATGGAAACCAATAATACGATCCCATGCTTTTAAGGCACGTGCTTTTTCGTAAGATAAGGCAACCGCACCTTCGGCATTTTCTAATTCATCTAAAATTACTTCAATCGGCGAGCCTGGTTTTAATTCTTTTAGCTCGGCGTCGGTAAATTCGTAACGAGAAATTAGGCCATTAGATTTGTAATTTACGTCTACTAAAACACCGTTAGAATCAGAAGAAATTACTACGCCAGACAACAATTCGCCTTGTCTTAACTTGGCAGCTGCACCTTCGTATAATTCTTGTAATTCTTTAAGTTGCACTTCGCTTAGTTGGGCGAAATCGCTTTTGATAACATTAGCTTTGGCAAATTGCCCTGGCTTAATGAATTCTTTTGACATATAACTCCTGAAAGAGGTAGTTAAAGCTCTCTTAAAAAAATGAGAGGTTTAGACGGTTATTAATATATTTAATTTTATGCTTTAAATATTATCATTTTATCTTAATTATGGCAAATCAAAGGCCATTTTTAAACTGATAAATCCTTATATATACATGATGCTTTAACCCAGGGGTGCATTTATCTAATTGTTTAATATATTTATCTATGGTGCCATATTTGTCTTTAGTGGTATTGTCTCTAATAGATCTAAAAAAGCCCATAAAAAAAGATCTTTGCAAAGCTTCGGTTTTTAAAAAAAATCTTGTTTTGTTCATCTCTTGGTTAAGTTTTTCTAATAAAATGTCTTTATCGACATGCGCTGGTAAACATGACCAAATTTCTAAAAAATTTTTTTCTTCAAATTCCCCAAGTTCTTTGATGATTTTTGGTAATCTGGGACGCTTAATTCGTTTTTCACTGGCTTGTAAAGCTGTAATAGCTAATAGGCTCGCTAGTATTAAGTATTTTTGCATAATATTAATCGGTATCGCTGCCACTATCGGTTGCAGATAAAGTTGCATGTCTCATAGATTCGTTTCTGGCTTCTAAGTGTGATATTTGTTGTGGGAATAAATGTTTTTGCTGACGAAGTACGTTTATTTGTTGCTGTAACGAACCTTTTTTTTGCAAAAGTCCTGTATTTTGGGTATCAAGTTTTTCAATATCAATTTGTAACTTTCGCCTAGCAACCATTAATGGCTTTCGTTCATCTAAAATCTTGGTACGTGTAAAATTAGCCAAGCCATAGGAATAAGTTTTTTTTAGGTATTCAGTATTAGTAGAAAAAAGGCAATATTGCAAGGCCGCAGTTCCTAATGCACACGGGGCTGGAAAACCAGCAGCGGTTAGTGCACACCAAACCATATAGCTAGATATTTTTTTACCATAACCATAAGAGGCAGAATCAACAGCCAGCTTTACATCTTTAGCCTTAAGTTTAAAACAACCATATACCGGTAGTTCGGTTTCATGATATGCCTCTAGCATAGTTTGTTGTCTTGGTGCGGCTCCATTTAACCAAGCGCAGCCACTAATTACTAAAAATAATAATTTAAAATTCATATTTTTTGCTACCTTTTTAAAAATTTTATTCACTGCTATCATTGTCTGCTGCAGATTTTAATAAACGAAACTCTCTAGTTAGCGCTCTTCTCCTCATTGCAAGTGGCCATAGTTCGGCTTTATGTGTATTTTTTTGGATTGCAAGTATAGCAATCTCAGCTTGCAGAATTTCTTGAGCGGTGATTAGTTGTTCGATACGGGTCTCTAATAATTGGTTAGCAAGGCGTACAGCGTTATTTTCTGCCTGCAATTTGGGGTTATAGGCATTGAATACTGCTGTCTTTAGTGACTTATTTAAATAATTATGACAGCTATTTATACCACACGCTAGCAGGGCCCCGCATGCCATGCTTGTAAAACATGGGCAAGACGGAAGAGCCGCGGCATAACCATAGTTAGTTGCGGTTCCGGCGGCCATGCCAGCGCAAGAAGCCCCAATATATCCTTTATATTTATCCATTTTCCCAGTTATTTTTAGGCAGCTAGCCACCTTCTTACCTTCTAATGGAAAACCAGCTATATCCACCATAATCTCTTGTCTGGGTGCAGACCCTCTTGCTAATGTAAAACTGCTAATAGCTATCAATAATACTTTAATTTTCATAATTTATTCCTCAAGTTGTAGTTTGGTTAACAAGGCTTTATCTGGCCCATAAGATTGCAATGTACAGCGCTGATAAAAATTTTCTTGGATTTGATACGGGTCTGTTGTAAATGGGTGGCTAATTGTGCCAGCTATATAGCTGCTGGCACGGACTTTGCCATAAAATCCCCTAAACTGGGGGCTAGCCCATTCGCCAAAAAGATTTCCAGTACATACATGTTCTGGCTCTAAAGTTTTTCTAAACCAGTCTAAGGCGCCTAAGCATTTGGTATTACTAATACTAGTATATTCTTTAACTGTCCCCAAAGCTGCAATAATCGGCCATTTGGCAATATCAGGTACGCCTTTACAATGCATTTTAACTTCTCTAAAGGCAACATGAGTTTCTGGTTTTAATGACGCAGATTCGAAGGCTAGTAGGCCTTTAAAGGCGAAAAATGATATTAAAAGGTAATACTTTAATTGAGTTTTCATAGCATTTACCTCCATAAACAACTATTTCCTATCTGTTTTTAAGTATAAAGTAGTTTATTTAAGTTGCAAATGGGGGTGTTTCATAATCTAGGCTTTATAAAATAGGCTGCTATATTGGTTAGCAATGAAAATTGCATTAGTCACCAATAATTACAGACCATATGCTGGGGGGGTGGTGAGTTCGATCGACACTCTAGCCGGCCAGTTAGTAAAATTAGGGCATCAAGTCTATATTGTAACCCTAGATTTTGAAGGCCTAGGTAATAGTTATGACGGTCAAATAGCAATTATTCGGGTTTTTTGCCCTTTGCGCTTTGTTTATAAAACTAATCATATTGCTATTCCATGGTTTCCTAACCAGGCTATTAGGCGAATTTTAGCAGGTATCAGGCCAGACATTATACATTCTCACCACCCCTTTTTACTGGGGGTATCAGCTCTTAAGGCGGGTGAAAAATTGGGAATTCCGGTGGTTTTTACCTATCATTCGCAATATGAAAAATTTGCCTATCATGTCCCAATGCCACAAGATATTTGCATGAGTTTGATTCGTAAAAAAACCTTGGCTTATTGCAATCGGGTACAGGGTATTATTGCGCCCAGTGCTTTTATAGTCCAAGATTTAGTCCAAAATGGCTGCCAGGTTATTACCAAAGTGCTGCCAA
>Ga0007854_10001881_pt1 | contig 13260 bp, 11 predicted proteins | sample CryBogCBH12Aug08_FD_60382 | JGI IMG/M metagenome (GOLD analysis project Ga0007854, IMG submission 60382) | Freshwater microbial communities from Crystal Bog, Wisconsin, USA - CBH12Aug08 | ecosystem: Environmental > Aquatic > Freshwater > Lake | place: Crystal Bog, Wisconsin, USA | collected...
GAGCAAGGATTTTTTGCAAGCGGAGGCTATGTGCGCTTTTTGCATAGCCGGAGTTTGCAAAAAACCTTTGTGGAGGCCTTGGTTCTTCTCTTCGTTTGCGCGGTACCGGGCTGGAAGCGAGCCGTTGCCGGAGCGGCAGTGTCATTGGCGCTTCCCTGGCTGCGTCGATGGCGCCAATGACGTAGAGCGGAGGTGACGGACGCTGGAAGCACAGGGCGCAAGCTTGCTTTCTGTTGGCGCTCTTGTACTCAAGTGCGCCGGGGGGCGTGGTTCTCGGGGTGAGCTGGTCCAAGTCGAAGGCGGTAGTCCGCTTTCGCGGGATGGGCGCTCTTGTACTCAAGGGCGCCGGGGGTCGTGGTTATCGGGGTGAGTTGCACCAAGGCGAAGGCGGTACTCCGCTTTCGATCCTGCAGGTAGGTTGTGGATGGGAGGGATGGGACTTATGGTAATATTGAGGGGCGGTCGGTGTCGTCCGATTGAGTTTGCTTGGCTGGATGGCTCTGGTTTGCTGGCAAGCCGAAGGTGCGCAGATTGTTTTTGTGCGCCTTGTCGGTACTCCGATCAGGGCGCTTTGCTTTTGGTCATGATACTGTCGGATTATTGATACAGCGCTCTGCACCTTCCGGAGCCGTAGCGGGTCGCTTCATGGAGCTGCGTGGAGCGTACTCGCGGAGCGGCGGCGGAATGAAGCGAGTTCTTCACGCGAAGGTGGAGGAAGGTTTGCTGTGCGCTGTTGGTTGGCTTTTGGGGTCGGGTGTTGGCGGGGAATGAGGGCAGTGCGGGCCAGCGTCAGTTGGCCCGCGCGCCCGGCAGGGTTGCGCAAACGGAGCGAAGCGGAGAGCAGCGCCTATGTGTTTTCTTTCCGCTGAACAGCGCTTACCGACTGAGCGGAATGAAAGCGTAACGAAGTGAAGCGAATGGAGCGATTGGCTGGCGCTGTTGAGCGGTTTGTTTGTGAGTCTGGTGGTCGGGTTGAGGGGAGCAAGTGCAGGGCTTGTACTCGGCACTGCATTTGCGGGTGGTTGGGCTGGGCGGGATGGTCGGGTGGAATTGGGCAGGCTGCGCAAACGGAGCGAAGCGGAGAGAAGCGCCTGCGGAGTTGTGTGTGTCGGATTGGTTATGAGCAAAGGCGGAAAGAGAGCCAGCATGGTTGCTCTTCCGCAACCTGCGGCGAATGGGAGCCTTTGCGGGTGTGGGTCGTGGCTGGGTGGTCGGGTTAGTTGCGCAAACGGAGCGAAGCGGAGAGCAGCGCTTGGGTATAAAGATCTGGCTGGTGGCAGGGTTTTTGCGCACGCTACGCTAATACGGTGTGGGGATTGAAGCTTTGCTAAAATAACTCCTTTGTGAGCTATTATAGGATTGCTGGTTAAAATATTAGATCAATAAGAGCACAGTTTTCCTGTTACTCGAAATGCGAATAACGACGGATTTAGTGAAGGGCAATAAAATAAATAATTCAGGAAGTAAATGAAAAAATAATCATCAATTCCATGTAACATGAAGAGTTGACTATTTTCAAATAGACATTAGAGTTGGCTTTGCTGTTCCTGGTTGATATAATGGATGTGCTGGCTCCCCTGATTTATTTAATTTCAAGCAATAAAAGCTCGGAAATAACGATAAAACAATGTGCGATCGGCCCATGTATGAGCCATGATTACCCCAAGCAGCGACTACAATACCCGCATCTTTAAAAAGTTTTATTAACCACAAATCATTCTCTGGGCCTACAGGGTCTTTTACTGAATAAATTTCAGTTGGGGATGTGGCTCGATATGCAAAAAGATTGGCCATATATAACCCGCCATAACCCCATGCTTTTGCAAAACTGACACAACGTCTAACAGTAGGATCGTCTTCAATTTCATCGGCTGTTGACGGATTTAAGCCAACGAACATGGCATAAGGTAATAAATCATCCCATGAACGCCATAAAGCATATCTGTATGCCCTACACTGTGAAAAAATTGCGTTTTTTTTCATTACATCAATGAGTAAAAACGATCCATTTCGTATTATTACATAGATTACTCATACAACAAGACATCATCTTTACGTTCAAGCTTTTTATGTTTAGAATAAACGCCACTATATGATTGATGCATCTGTCGAGAATCTTTCGTTGAATCAAACTCATACACAAAACCTTGTGTTTTAAACTTTATTTCCCATTTTAATTTTATCTTTCTAAGATTGTCATCTTTTGCACTTCTCAACAGATAATGTAAAGTCCTATATTTTCGTCTAACAATATTATTCTTGATAAATTCTTTATTTCCATCATCGATATCAATATCAACATATTGAGAGAGCACATCTATATTTGTCACTTCATTGGCTTCAATTTTTTCTGTACTAAATTCTCTGATTTCTATTTTTTGGTTATTTGAGTCTTTTCTTTTAAGTAAATCATTAAATCTCGGCCTATCCCATTCCTGCAACTCATCACAAAATATTAGCAAAAAAGACAGCGTATTTAAATCTATATGATATATTTTAGGGCATGTATGGCCACAAATTGATCTTAGCATTTCTTTTCTAATATAAAATTGCCTCAAATCCTCACAGCTCAAAGATTCATTCCTGTCAGAATAATCGGTCTCCAAAAAATATGTCAATTTTTTAAAAATCAACAGCCCACTCAAAACGCCATGCTGATAGTCCTCTAATGACTTAGATATCTTATCATGATATTTTGGCTGAATTTCAGTATGATGTATTTGACTCTTATTACACTCATTAGATTCACATTTCTTAGCATGCTCAGAACTCAACACAGCTTTAGATGAAACAATATTTAAATACTTCTCAACTAAAAAACTGTTTAATAAATCAAAATTATAATTTAATTCATTAAAATTTAGTGTTCCAAAGTGATTAACAATTTTCCTAACCTTCTGATTTATTTGTGATGCCTTTTCAAGCGGATATCCTAAATCATGGCATAGCGCAATAATAACCCACATTGCCCATATCTCACTTCGGGATATACTCTTACAGGTATCATTAGTTATTTGAAAATGAAAATCTTCTCTTTTTGATAAAAAACCATCATTCAGCTTTAAATCAATGGACTTCAAACCCTCTAATAAACCAACACCAATCCCCCATACTTCTAATACATGATGAATATGATCTCTATAGTACTCACCAGTACCATAAAGTACAGATTCAAATTTTATAAAATCATTAAAATAGTTGCTTAATTCATCTATACCGTACGTACTTTCCTTCCTGATCGTTTCAAAAAAAGACTCAAATTCATTGATTCCGCCATTTTCAAAAGTAAATATTGAGGTATCAGCATAAAGCTTTTCTCTCTTATCATTTAATTTCAGTAGGCATATAGAGTCCATCAATAAATTAGTCCATACTTTTTTTGCGTTATCTTCACTTTTGTTTTCAGAATATTCATCTAAAGCTTTTTTTGATGGTCTACTCACAAAAATATTATCTGGATCATCGCAAACTTGCTTAAAAACATTATTACTTATGCCCTCTGCATTAAGTGGAATATTTCTAATATTTTGATCAACAAGTTTAAACTTAAGCATTATCTTCCCTTGTTAAATTGAATATAGTAATTGAGCAGGACACGACTCATGCTTAAATAACGCATTAGATTTCAATGTTTCTATTTCCTTGTGAACCTTCACATTATCCCATATATCATTCAAGTTATCTAAATAAATATCACCAAGCTTATAATGCTCGTTATCAGGCGCTTCCTTAAACGCTTCACAAGGAAAAACAACGCCATCATATCTAAAAATTAACTTATTAACTCCAGCAAGGCAATCAATTTTTTGAGTAGTATGTTTTTTAAATGGAACGCCCAAACGAACAGAAAAATTATTATTGCATAGTTCAGAAATAATCTTATTAATCACATCACCCAATGCTCGAGTATCATTTATAAAAAGCTCGTCTCTGTTTAGTTTAGCCCGACCTTGATATACCATTCTTAAAAGACTGGCTTTTTTTATACCAAGATTTTTTAAATGTAGCAATGTCGCGTAAAGATTATCAATATTCAATCTATTTGGAACGAGATGCACTTCAACATCAATATTAAATGCCATTAATAGCTGAAGAAAATTATCTAAATCTGAAATCTTAAAATTATTGCTATTAATAAGTTGTTGATAAATCTTATTATCATGAGATGGGTAATTAACGATAAACTTTAATCTATTTGATTGCAAAGAATTACTAATTAATGATATTCGTTTACTAACTCGAGCAACATTTCCTGAGGTATACAGAACAGCATTTAATTGGCAATTATCTATATAATGCAATACATCAGCAATATCCGGGTGTAGCAAAGGCTCTCCACCAGAAATACATATAGAGTGGGCTCCTTTTTCTTTACAAAAAGAAATAATATCCACTATTTTAGAAAAAGGTATTTGATTGTGTGAATCAATGCTACTTAGGGAAGAGCAAAAAATACATTCAGAAAAGCATTTCTGAATTATTTCTATAGTGACCTCATCCAGCTTCCTCATTATTATCCCTTTTTGGTTTTGTATAATAATATTCTCGCATCTGGAACTGGCAGAAAAAATAAAATAAACGAGACACTAAAAATATCTACAACGCATAGATGAAGAATTACTACAAACTAACGAACTATAATAGTCAGATTACATGAAGAATTTTATGATTTTCTCGGAATATAATAAATATTATTACCATTTCAATAACATTTAAAAGATTAGTATTTAATCACTTATACCTTTTAAACTCATCATTACGAATAAACGGCATGACGCATGAAAATGAACTTCTTGTTCTTACAAGAAGCAAGAGTGGGAGTGTATTTCCTTGATATAGGAGCATGAAACAACGCCATTACGGGGCCATTGAATGGAAATATAGTGCGTTATGATGGTAACGCGCATATACCGTTGATGGTCAGCGATTCTTTGCATCCTGATATTTTTTGAAGTTTTCTGCTTGTTCAAATATTTCTTTGTAGACTTCGTCTCTGTCTACTGGTGGATAGCCGTGATCGGAGAGGAGAATGATGAGGTCGGCTTTCAATTCAGCCTTGATATCGTTGCGATGGCTCCAGTCGATGTATTTGGCTTTATCATCCACTACCTCCTTGACTTTTTTTGAGAGTGGGATGAGTTTTTCGTCAGGGTACTCAAAATCGTACTTTTTGGCCAGAGCTTTCAGGATGTCGTAGAAGGCTTTTTCTTCAAAGTTGATGCCAAGGTCAGCGAAGGATTCTTTTTCTTTTTTGAGTGCATGGTAGAGGTTGAGGATCTCGTCGGTGAAATCTTTGAGCACATTGCTTACCAGAATATCTTGCTCTTTTCGGTCGTTGTATTTTTCCACCAATGTTTTGAACATGATGGAGAAGTCGGCGGCTTTTGATTTGTTGACTTTCCGGTACTCATCAATTGCGCGTTTCAGAAGCTGTTGCAGGAGTTTGATTTTGGTATTCGGCATCTTGATTTTTTCAAGCTTTGCCAGATAGTCGTCATCAAACAGATCGACTTCCCTGGTATGGTCATTACCGAGTTTGAAAAGTTCTTCGACGCCGTCGCTTTGTAATGCATCCTTGATCATTTTCTGAACCCTGGTGTTCATCTGTGCTATATCCGGGGCATCCCCCCTGGTTAGCTTGAATACTATTGATCGAACTGCCATGAAGAAATGGATATGATCACGCTCGTCTTTAGTGAACGCTTCGCTTCCGCAACTGATATCGTAGGCGGCTTTCAGGCGCTTGACAAGGGCCATAAAGCGTTTTTCGGTTTTGTCTGTCACCTGCACGTACTCGGCAGCCATGTTGAGACAATGGAGTTGTTCCAGAGGCTTGCCGAAAAAGTATGGTCTCAGATCAAAGTGGTGAAACAATCGTGCAAGAAGATCGAGATGGTCTTTTACGGCCACAATCGAGAGCTCAATTTCTTCGATGTTTGTCCTATCTGCTTTTGAGTATTGAGCAAGCGCAAGGTTCATCTGTGTTTTGATACCGATATAGTCAACGATGAGCCCTTTTTCCTTGCTGCCGTATTTACGGTTGACTCTTGAGATGATCTGGATCAGATTGTGCATCTGAACGTACTTGTCGATATAAAGCGTATCCAGGCATGGTATATCGAAACCTGTGAGCCACATGTCTACTATGATGGCGATTTTGAAATTGGATTTTTCGTTCTTGAACTGCCGATCCAATTCTTTGCGGTAGTCTTTGTTGCCGAGCAGGTCGAAAAGGGTTTTCGGGTCATCCGGGTCACGGGTCATCACCATCTTGACGCGTTCCATCGGCTTGATTTCACGACGTTCCTTATCCGTCAGAACAGCTCCATCTTCGCAGATTTTTGCTTCTGCCCATTCCGGGCGCAATGCAATGATCGCCTTGTAGAGTTCGAACGCAATTGGGCGGCTATTGCAGACGAACATGGCCTTGCCTTTTACCGTCGCGCCTTCACTGACACGCTTTTCATAGTGATTGACAAAATCTTTGGCAATGGCCTTCCGTCGATCTGGATTGCCAAGGATAGAGTTCATCTGTGCATTGGCTTTCTTGCTCTCTTCGATGGCATATTCACTGGAACCTTCTTCGAGGCATTGCGCATAATAGGCTTCAATTTCCTGCAGCTTACTGTTGTTGAGGAGTACTTTTGCGGCACGTCCTTCGTAGACAATCCTTACGGTTATTTCGTCCTTTACGGACTCGGTCATGGTGTACGCATCTATAACATCACCAAAGACATCGAGCGTTGCGTCAATGGGTGTGCCGGTGAACCCGACATATGTGGCGTTGGGCAGTGAGTCGTGCAGATATTTGGCAAATCCGTAGGTACGTTGCACGCCGCTCTCCGTAATGCGTAACTTCTGGTCAAGGTTGACCTGGCTGCGGTGCGCTTCATCAGATATGCAGATGACATTGGCGCGATTTGTGAGCAAGCTGGTGTTTTCGGTGAATTTATGAACGGTAGTCAAAAAGACTCCCCCGCTCTGTCTCCCTTTAAGCAACTGCCGCAAGTGTTCCCGGTCTTCCACGCTGACGACGGCATCATCACCAATAAAGCCTTTGGCATTGATGAATTGCCCGGTGAGTTGATCGTCCAGGTCGGTACGGTCGGTAATTAACACAAGGGTGGGGTTTGAAAAGTCGAGACTTTTCATCAGAAGCCGGGCAAGGAAGAGCATTGTGTAGCTTTTCCCGCAACCGGTAGCGCCAAAATAGGTTCCGCCTTTGCCGTCTCCGTCGGGGCGGCGATGGATTTTAATATTGTCGTAAAGTTTGCGAGCCGCGTAATACTGCGGATAGCGGCAGAGGAGCTTTACATCGTGACTGGAGGTGTCGGGGAAATAGATGAAGTTTTTGATAATGTCGCGCAGACGGTTCTGGTTGAACAGTCCTGCAATCATAGTGTAGAGCGAATCGATCCCATCCTTTTCAATCAGATCGTTGCCATCAATTTTTCGCCAGGCATAGTAGAATTCATAGGCAGCAAAGAGTGTGCCTGCCTTATTGTTTACGCCGTCGCTGATGATGCATAGGGCGTTGTATTTGAAAAGTTCCGGTATGTCGCGCCGATAGCGGATTGTGAGTTGCCGATAGGCGTCGTGGATGGTTGCATCTTCACGAATGGCGCTTTTGAATTCAAATACCACGAGCGGCAGGCCGTTGATATAGACAATACAATCAGGAATTCGCTTTTCCGCACCGGTGATTTCGAGCTGGTTAACGGCCTTGAAAATGTTGCATGAAGCATTGTACGGTTCCGAGTCTTCAGTCAACACCAAAGGCCCTTGTCCGGTTATGGAACAATGCTGCACATCAATGCCGCGATAGTCTATCAACTCAACATAGAGGTCTTTCTGGCTGCGATCTTCGCGTTTCAGCAAAAAACCATCAGAAACCATCTCCATGATAGCCTTGTTCGACTGGTAAAGATCAGCCGCTGAGTAGGCATCGAGCCTGCGGAAAATGTGGTCTATTTCACTTTCGGTAATACCATCACAGGCATAGCGACGGGAAAGATAGTTGCGAAGGTCGTCCCTGATCAGCACATCAGACGTTGCCCGAAGAATGGTTTCCCCAAGGACATGGGGATAGTTCTCTTTGCCCAGAAGTTCCAGGATTGCGTGTTCGAGGCGGCCTTCTGTAAATGTGCTCATGCCATATTCTCCACTACGCCACGCATCAGGATGGGGCAGAGTTTTTGGATTTGTGATTTCAATTGAATATTCAGTCGTTTGCGGGTTTCCAGCGTATGATGGATAGCAACAATGCTTTCCTGAATTTCAATGCCAGGAATAGGAATTTCAATTTCACAGAACCTTTCCCACTCAAGGCTGGCGCGAACGCTACTATCACTTAGAAAACACCCAAGACGGTTAAATTCAGGACGACGAAACCAAATCATGAAAAACTCTGGTAATACCGTGTTTTTGCTATTTACTTCAAATGTCAAATAAGCAGGCGAAATAATGGATGGCTCGTCTTTTGCGTACAATGCAACCCTGACGGTTTCATCACGGCCAACCTGCATTGCACTGTATGCAAACTGACCATTGCTGATAATTTTATACTTGGATAAATCTGTTGAGATGACATTTGCTTTTGATGGCATAAACTCTTTTAAAACGTTTATACCTAATAAATTACGTATTGAATTACCGTAATTTCTGTTGTCGATTAAATCAAAATATTTCCCAATACGTTCTTTATTATTAGACTTCTTCAACGCCTCCAAAAACGAGTCACAAACCAGTTGGAGATCGTCAATGGTCTTTTCGTAGGCTTGCTGGTTCTTCTGCAATGCATTGTACAATGCCACATATTTCCGCTGTTCGTCAATGTCAGGGATGGGTATTTCAATGTCACAAAAACGTTCCCATTCGAGTCCGCCCCTGATACTGCTATCACAGATATACCCTGCATACCGATCAAATTCAGGACGTTGAAAGTGCATCATCAGGAATTCTGGCAACAGTTCATCACCCTTTATGGCAAACATGACATAGGCGGGTGAAATGATGGCTGGTTCGTCTTCAGTGTAAAATGCTATCGGAATTCTTTCATCACGACCAACATGCATCACATTACAGGCAAATAATCCTTTTTTTATCACCTTGTACCGCGAAAGGTCAGTTTCAGAAACATTGGCTACCGATGGCATAAACTCCTTGTTGATGTTTATGCCCAAAAGACGGGTAATTGCCATATCCTTGTTGCGCACATCAACCAGTTTTATGTAGTCGCCAAGGCGCGTATAGTCAGATTTCATAGCCGAGTCCTTTGAATGCTTGCTTGAGTTCTGACTGTGATTCAGCCTCTTCGGCGAGAATGGCTTTGAAGGTGTGCTGGATGCGTCTCATTTCTGTGTCGAAGTCAATGCCGCTATCACGATCAACAAACCGGATGTACTTGCTTGGCACAAGCGAGTAGTTGTTGGCCTCGATTTCTGCGGCGGTGGCGGCGTAGCAGTATTCGGGAATATCCTTGTATGTTTTATCGCAATCAACCTGCTGCCAGTTGTGAAGGTTGGCGGCAATGGGGCCAATCTCTTCGGTGGTAAGCTCAATGAACATCTTTTCATACTCAGAGCCGCGCTGACGAAGATCGACAAAGAGAGTTTCCCCGCTTCTGTCGCGATACTCTTTGGTGATACCATTGAGCCTTGCTGTACGTCTCTTCTTGTTCTTGTTGAGAATCCAGAGCGTTACGCTGATGTCGGTGGTGTAGAACATATTTCTCGGCAGAACGATGATGGCTTCGACCAGGTCATTTTGAATCATCTTGCGCCGAATTTTATATTCTTCTCCCCCGCCTGATAGTGCGCCGTTGGCAAGGATAAACCCGGCAACGCCGTTATCGGAGAGCTTGGAGATCATGTGCAGAATCCAGCCGTAGTTAGCGTTGCTGACGGGTGGTACGTCGTACCCTGACCAGCGGTGGTCGTTGGTTAATTCATCTGCCGCACGCCAGTCTTTGAGGTTGAATGGAGGGTTGGCCATGATGAAGTCGGCCTTAAGGTCGGGATGCTGATCGCGCGAAAAGGTGTCGGTAGCGACGTCGCCCAAATTACAGGAGATACCCCGGATGGCGAGGTTCATTTTCCCGAGTTTGTAGGTTGTGGATGTGGCTTCCTGACCATAGATGGAGATATTTCTGGTATTGCCCTGATGTGACTCAACAAACTTCATGGACTGAACAAACATTCCGCCTGACCCGCAACATGGATCGTAGATGATGCCCTGGTATGGCTCGATCACTTCGGCAATGAGATTGACGATGCTCTTTGGTGTGTAGAATTCGCCTTTTCCTTTGCCTTCCTTGATCGCAAATTTCCGTAAAAAATATTCGTAGATGCGGCCAATGATATCCTGCTCTTTGTCTTTGAGAGTATGGATATTGTTGATGGTGTCGAGCAGTGCTGCCAGTTTGCTGACATCGAGATTCAGGCGGGAGAAGTAATTGTCGGGGAGTGCGCCTTGCAGGGCTTTATTGGTTTTTTCTGCCGTGTGCAGTGCGGTGTCGATTTTGACGGCTATATCGTTTTGTTTGGCATTTTTGATGAGGTAGGTCCATCGGGATTCTTCCGGCAGGAAAAAGACGTTTTTCATGGTGTAGAATTCTACCATGTCGATATACTTTTCTTTGCCTTCTCCGATCAATTCTGCCCTGCGGTGTTCAAAACAGTCGCTGGCGAATTTGAGAAAGATGAGCGCCAGAACGACGTGTTTGTATTCGGATGATTCAACGCTGCCGCGCAGTTTGTCGGCGGAATCCCACAGGGTTTCTTCTATGCTTTTCGAGTTCTTCTTTACCGGTTGTTTCTTCTGCATGTTGTACTGATTGCTGTTTGATTGGGTTTTAATGGGCGGTTACTGCCAGTCGGTTGGCTTTTACAGAAGCAAGCCAACATCTATCAAGGCATTCTTGAAACAATGCTTATATTGGAACAATAACATCACCAGAGATAGCATCTCCGGTCTGACGCTCTCGACTTTGGTTGGGAGCGTTTCTTTTTTATACTCTGCCTTTTCTTCAATGATTGACAAACACTCTTGCCTGTTCTTAAATCTTCACTGCATTTATGAGTACCACTCTCAGAGATAAGTGAGTATTAATATACACAAGGGCTTTGATTTACTGCGGTTTGGCGATTTATTTATTTTATTGTTGGGACTCCCGTGCCTGTATTTTTTTACGTCTTCTTGATAGATATTTCTTGTTATTTATAAAAGGATTTTGGTATATTTTAATTGATAATTATATCTATACAATACAATAGGAGGTGGTATGAGCGGTGATGGTGTGGATGGGGGGAAGCCGGATGCCGGGGATGGCGGGACGGCTCATCAGGGAGGGAAGGGCTCACCCGTACGGGGGCGGAGCTATTCGCAGGCTGAGGTGGATGCGTTGGTGGCCGGGAAGTTGGAGGGGTTCGCTGGCGTTGATGTTGAGGAGTATCAGGCGTTGAAGAGTGACAAGGTTAAGCGGGAGCGGGAGGCGCTGGAGAAGCGGGGTGATTTTGAGAAGATTTTGGCGCAGACGGTGAGGGAGAAGGATGAGGTGATCGGGTTGCGGGAGAAGGATATTTCGGCGCTGGGTGAGCAGTTGCGGACGATCAGGGTGGATAATGCCCTGCTTGCTGCGGCTTCGGCGGCGAAGGCGATTAGCCCGGCGCAGATTGTGACGTTGTTGAAGGAGTCGGTGCATTATGATCAGAAGTCGGATTCTGTGGAGGTTCGGGAGAATGGGGCTCCGTTGTATCGGGGGGGGAAGCCGGTGTCGGTGGAGTTGTTTGTGCAGGAGTTTTTGCAGGCGAATCCTCATTTTTTGCCGGCTGGGCCGCTGGGTAGTGGGGCTGGTGGTGGAACGGGAGTAGCGGGTGCTGGTGGGTCGGCGTTTCGGTTGAGTGTGGAGGATGCCCGGGATCCGGCGAAGTATCGGGCGGTGCGGGAGGCGGCGCTGAAGGCTGGGAGGATGGTGGAGATTGTGCGGCCTTAGGAGTTTGGGGTATGGGACGGATGGGTGGAGGGATGGGGCGACGGGTTGTCGCGGATGGTTTTCATAATAGTGAACTGAGGGAGGAGATGGTATGCCTACAAATGTGTTGAGTGTTTATGATCCGTATTTTTATGCGAATGAGGGGTTGATTGCTTTGGAGGCTTCGCTGGGGATGGCGGCGCGGGTGCATCGTGGTTATGACAAGGAGTCGAAGGCGAAAGGGAGTACGATTGAGATCCGCCGTCCGGGGACGTTTGTTGCCCAGGATGCGCCGTCGAGTGACCAGAATGTTGAGGCTTCGGGGATTGAGATGAAGCTTGATTACTGGAAGGAGGTGAAGTTTTCGCTGACGGACAAGGAGTTGACGTTTACGGGGCAGGAGATTATTACGGATCATATCCGGCCTGCGGTGTATGCGCTGGCGAAGGATATTGATACGAGGCTGAATGCTCTTGCTGATTATGTGCCGTGGTATGTGGATGCGCAGGCGGTGACGTCGATTGATGATTTGACGGGGGTGGGCCAGGTGATGTTTGATAACAAGGTGCCGATGGATGACGGGAATTTGTCGATGGAGGTTGGTTCGACGCTGCGGGCGGGGTTCCAGAAGTTGTTTGCGAACAATAATCTGGCGGGTGGTTCTGCTCAGGAGGTGTTGAGGACGGGGCATATCGGGAACTGGCTGGGGTTTGAGATTTTCGGGAACCAGAATGTGGGCGCGCATGTGAAGGGTAGCTGTTCGGTTGCGGCTTTGGCAGTGAATGGGGCGTTTGCGAAGGGGGTGACGACGATTAACCTGGATGCGGCGGCAGTGACGGGGACGCTGGTGCAGGGTGATTCGTTTGCGATTACGGGTGATGCTCAGCGGTATGTGGTGGTGAACAGTGCTCCGGTGACGGCGTCAGGGAATGCGTTTACGGGTGTGCAGGTTTATCCTCCGCTGGCTCAGGCGGTGGCGGATAATGCGGTGGTGACGGTGAGTCTGATGAATTTTACCAATAACCTTGCGTTTCATTCTCATGCGTTTGCTTTGGGTATGGCTCCCCTGTCGGACATTGGCGAGAAGCTGGGTAATGCGAAGGTGGCGAGTGTGGTGGACCAGAGGACGGGTTTGGCGATGCGCTCTCGTATCTGGTATGCGCCTGATGCGTCGGCGGTGAAGGTTGCGCTGGATGTGTTGTACGGGGTGAAGTGCCTGGATGGAAATCTGGCTTGCCGGTTGAGGAAGTAGGATGCTGTTCAGTGATGACCGTGATCTGCTGCGGGTG
>Ga0007854_10001886_pt1 | contig 13239 bp, 10 predicted proteins | sample CryBogCBH12Aug08_FD_60382 | JGI IMG/M metagenome (GOLD analysis project Ga0007854, IMG submission 60382) | Freshwater microbial communities from Crystal Bog, Wisconsin, USA - CBH12Aug08 | ecosystem: Environmental > Aquatic > Freshwater > Lake | place: Crystal Bog, Wisconsin, USA | collected...
CGCGAAGTCCATGTGGACGTGCCGAATTTCGCCGAGGCGATTCGCCGCGCGCTGCGGCAAGACCCGGACATGATTCTGGTCGGCGAAATGCGCGACTTGGAAACGATCGAGGCCGCGATCACGGCGGCGGAAACGGGTCACTTGGTTTTCGGGACGCTGCACACGACCGGCGCGGCGAAGACGATTGACCGGCTGACGAACGCGTTTCCGACGAACCAGCAGGAAATGGTGCGCATCCAGCTTTCGACGGTGTTGCAGGCGGTGATTTCGCAGTTGCTGATTCCGCGCATTGACAAGCCCGGTCGCGTGGCGGCGTTTGAAATCATGATCAACACGCCGTCCATCGCGGCGCTTATCCGCGACAATAAAACTTTCCGTATTCAATCGGACATCCAGACCGGCATGAAATACGGCATGGTGACGCTGGATTCGTGGCTGATTGACAAATATCTCCAGGGTCTGATTGCCCGCGAGGAAGTCATCAACAAGTCGCAGGATCCGACCACCATCATGGCCAAGTTGCAGGAACTGGATTTGGCGCAGGCGGTGGAGAGCAAGGGTAAAAAATAATTTTTCATGTCCGAGGAAATTTCAGATGCATTGTTGAACCTGCTGCACGGGCAGGGGATGCTGGACGACTTGCAGTTCGAGGAAGTGGCCGGCGAGCTGAAGCGCAACGCCACGCCGGCGATCCAAGTCTTGCAGGATTTCGGCATCATGAAGCTCGACGACATCCTGCACGTCATGGCGACGGCGCTGGGCACGGAAGTCGTCTCGTTGAAAGAGCGTGAAATTCCGAAGGACGTGTTGAGTTTGATTCCGGCGAAGGTGGCGCAGACCTACAAATGCCTGCCGGTCGGTTACAGCAACGGGATGCTACAGGTGGCGCTGGCCGACCCGCTCGACCCGGGCAAGTCGGATGAAATTAATTTCATCGCCAAGCGCGACGTGCAGATTGTCGTGGCCGACCCGGCCGACATCCAGCGCGCAATCGAGCGCCAATACGGCCAGGAAGACAACGAGAGCTTCGCCGAAATTCTCAAGGAGCTGGGCGATGACAAGCTGAAGGAAGTGGTCGCGGCGGGCGACAACGTCAAGGCCGCCGAGGAGATGGCGAACCAAGTGCCCATCGTCAAGTTCGTGAACCTTGTCTTGCAGCAAGCGGTGCAGGATCGCGCGAGTGATATTCACTTTGAGCCGTTCGAGACGGAGTTCCGCATCCGCTACCGCGTGGACGGCGCGCTTTACGAAATGGCACCGCCGCCGAAGCATCTCGCGCTGCCGGTCGCCTCGCGCATCAAGATCATGGCGAATCTGAACATTTCAGAAATGCGCCTGCCGCAGGATGGTCGCATCAATCTGATGGTCGCCGGCAAACAGATTGATTTGCGCGTGAGCACGCTGCCCACGGCGTTCGGCGAATCCATCGTGCTGCGCGTGCTGGATCGCGGCTCGGTGAATCTCGAGGTCGAGTCGCTTGGTTTTCCAAAATATGTTTATGATTTCGTGACCGAAGTGATTCAACGGCCAAACGGAATTTTCGTCGTCACCGGCCCCACGGGCTGCGGCAAGACGACGACGCTGTATTCCTGTTTGCGCCGGGTGAACACGATTGATTCCAAACTGCTGACGGCAGAAGACCCGGTGGAATTCGACATCGAAGGCATCATGCAGGTGGCGGTGAAAGAGGCCGTCGGCATGACGTTCGCGAAGGCGCTGAAATCATTTTTGCGCCAAGACCCGGACATTATCATGGTCGGTGAAATCCGCGATTTGGAAACGGCGCAGATTTCCATTCAGGCGTCGCTGACCGGTCACTTGGTCTTGAGCACGCTGCACACGAACGATTCGCCCGGCGCGGTCACGCGTCTCGTGGACATGGGCGTGGAACCGTTTTTGATTTCCTCGACGCTGATGGCGGTGCTCGGCCAGCGGCTCGTGCGGACAATTTGCAAAAATTGCCGGACGCCGTTTGAGCCGACGGAGCAGCAGTTGTCGCTACTCGGCCTTTCGCCGCATGATTTGGGCGACAAGATTTTTCATTACGGCCGCGGCTGTTCCACCTGCAACGACACCGGCTACAAGGGCCGCAAGGGCATTTTTGAATTGCTCATCGTCAGCGATGCCATCCGCAACCTCATCAACGAGCGCGCGCCGACGGTGGTGTTGCGGCAGAAAGCGGTCGAACTGGGCATGGTCACCTTGCGCGAAGACGGCTTGCGCAGCATATTTGACGGTGATACAACCATTGACGAAGTCGTCAAATACACCTGATCCGCCATGCCTAAATACAATTATGTAGCCCTCGACGCCCGTGGCAATGAGACCAAGGGCAGCATCGAAGTGGGCAGCCAGAACGAGGCCATCGGGCGCGTGAAGGAGATGGGTTTGTTCCCGACGAAAATCACCGAAGCCGACAAGGAAGACAAATCCGCCGGAAAGAAAGCCAAGGGCAAGCCCGCCGCCAAGCCGAAGGCCGGCGGCAAAAAAGGCGGGATAAATCTCAACATCAAGATTCCCGGCATGGGCAGCGGCGTGAAGCCGAAGGTATTGACGACTTTTACCCGTCAGTTGGCGACGCTGGTGGATGCCGGTCTGCCGCTGTTGCGCGGGTTGCGGGTGCTGGAAAAACAGGAGCGCAACGCCGCGCTCAAAAGGATTTTGGCCGAGCTGGCCACCTCCATCGAGGGCGGCAGCACGTTCTCCGAGGCACTGGCTCAGCATCCGAAAGTTTTCAACCGCCTGTTCGTCAACATGGTCAAGGCCGGCGAGCTGGGCGGCGTGCTGGAAGTCGTTTTGAAACGCCTCGCGGAATTTTCTGAAAAGGCGCAAAAGATCAAAGGCAAGGTCAAGGCCGCGCTGTTTTATCCCATCGCGGTGCTCATCGTGGCGGTGGGCATCATGATTTTGCTAATGTGCTTCGTGGTGCCGAAATTCAAGGACGTCTTCAGCGGCATGGGTTTTGAACTGCCAGGGTTTACCTTGTTCGTGCTCTGGTGCAGCGACACAATCAAGAACAACATCCTCGGCACGATGGGCGTCATGGCGGTAATCGTGGTTTTGTTCCTGCTCTTCATCAAGACCAAGTTTGGCCGGCACGTCTGGGACAAGGTGAAATTGAAGATGCCGCCGACCGGCCCGGTCGTCACCAAGGTTTCCATCTCGCGCTTCACGCGCACGCTGGGCACGCTCGTCTCCAGCGGCGTGCCGATTTTGCAGGCGCTGACCATCGTCAAGGAAACCGCCGGCAACGTCATCATCGCCAACGCCGTCGCCAAGGTGCATGAAAGCGTGAAGGAAGGCGAAACCATCACCGCGCCGCTCGAAGCCTCGCGCGTGTTTCCGCCGATGGTCGTCAGCATGGTGGACGTCGGCGAACAGACCGGCGCCCTGCCGGAAATGTTGCTCAAGATCGCCGACAACTACGACGAAGAAGTGGACAACGCCGTGGCGGCCATGACCTCCTTGCTGGAACCCATCATGATTGTGTTTCTGGCCTTGATTGTCGGCAGTATCGTCATCGCGATGTTCCTGCCCCTCATCAAGATGATCACCCTCATGAGCGGTGAAGGTGGCGACAGCGGCGGTGGCAAAGAAAAATAATAATAAGCCGTTTCGACTAATTTCAGACAGAAACTTGACAAAACCCGGCTCTATGAGTAAATACATTGTATTCACATTGCATGGGCGAACTATTTACAACTGACCCATTATGGAGTTCGATTGGAATAATCCGCCTTTTGAGCTTGGTTCTTTGACCCAACGGGAAATAGAGGAATCCTTTGAGGATCCGTTTGCGGTGCGGCTGATGCCGGACACCCCGCGTTTCGGGGTGCAGGCGCGGTTCTTCAACCTGGGGATGTCGGCGGGCGGTTTGGGGATTTACAGCGTCTATCGGACGAACGGCCGGCAGGTGCGGGTGTTGCTGGCGCGGCTGTTTGCGCCGGAGGAAAAATTCTTCTATCAGCGGAAAATGGATCAGACCCTTGCCTAGTGAATTTCGAGTTTGGCTTTCGGGACAAAATTATGGGAAAATATCCCTTCCCGGAGGCCGCGCTCGAGCCGTCGGACGCCATCATAAAAATGCAGACATTTGCCAACTGGGAAGACGTGCCGCTGTTCGACAGCGAAGCCACCGAGGCGAGCTTCTGGTCGGAGAACCGTCCCGACCTGCGGCTCATGGAGGCGGCGGTCGCGGGCAGCGCGGAGTCGTCCGAGTCCGTGACCATCACGCTGCGGATTGATCCGCGGATGCTGGCGCGGATCAAGCGCGTGGCACGCTCGCGGTATTTGAACTACCAGAGCATGATCAAGCAATGGTTGAGCGAACGGATGGAACAGGAACTCAAATGAAAAAAATCGAAAATCGAAAATCGAAAATCGAAAATGCCCTGGCGTTCACGCTGATTGAACTCCTCGTGGTCATCTCCATCATCGGCCTGCTCGCGGGCTTCACCATCCCGGCGTTGAGTTCGATCAAGAAGCAGCAATATCTCAAGACGGCGCGGGCCGAGCTGGAATACATCCAGACCGCGCTCGAAAATTACAAGGCCAAGTTTGGCTCCTATCCGCCGGGCAACCAGAATGCCAACACGATTTACACCGCATCGGGTCAGGATCGTTCGCAATTTAACCAGCTTTATTATGAGCTGGCGGGCACCTCGGTGAACAACAACCAATTCGTTACCTTGGATGGCAGCGCGCAGATTTATGTCAGCAATTCTGGAAACGATGTGCAGGGCGCTTACAAGGTTGGCGGTTTTATCAATTGTTCAAAAGGCGGTGGCGAAGACGACCTCAAGGCGAAAAATTTCCTGTCCGGCATCCGGCGTCAGGATGTTTACAGCCCGGTGACCAACAATGGTGTCAGCACCACCGTCTTGGTCACTTCCGTCGGCGGGCCGGATGACGCCTACAAGCCGCTGAACGCCTCCGGCCTGAATCCGTTCCGCTACGTTTATCCCGGCGTGCAAAATCCCAACGGCTACGACCTGTGGGTGCAGCTCGTCATCAAGGGCAAGACCAACCTCGTCTGCAACTGGAGCCGGCAGACCATCATCAACAGTCCGCTCCCCTGACTATGATTTCCGATTTTGCCAACGGTTCCGATTACTGGAAATGCACGCTGCCGGTCGAGTGGCATGACTGCTCGTGGAGTCCGGCCATCGCCCTGCGGTCGGGCATTGAAATCCGCCGGGGCGCGGCCACAAAACCGTTGCCCGCGCTGTCCCTCATGCCGCATTCTGTCCGCCGTCTCAATTTAGCCAAACCTATGAAAAAAATCGCTCCCCGCAAATCAGGAACCGGAAATTCCCGCGCCTTCACCCTCGTCGAACTGCTCACCGTCATCGCCATCATCGGCATCCTCGCCGCGATGCTCATGCCGGCGTTGATTCACGTCAAGATTGCCGCGCAAAAGGCCAAGGCAAAAGTGGAAATCGCCGACATTGTGAACGCCATCAATGCCTACGATTCCGACTACGGACATTTTCCGATTTCGACCAATGAACAGGCGGCAGCCTATGCCGTCGGCAACAATGATTTTACCTGCGGTTTGGTTGCCAATCCGCAATCGGGAATCATCTGGCCGGCGGGAGCCGGCGGGAATTTCAGCTACGACAACAACAGCAACGTGATTTCCATTCTGATGGATTTGACGGCATTTCCCAGCGGCGCGCCGACGCCGGCAAATTCTTTCCATCAGAAAAATCCCAAGCAGATAAAATATCTCAATGCCAAGCTGTCCGGCGATCCGGGCACGGGCGTCCAGCCGCCCGGCGGCGTGGACAACAACGGCATTTATCGCGATCCGTGGGGCAATCCTTACATCATCACCGTGGACACGAGTTATGACGACCAGTGCAGCGATCTTTTTTATTCGCAGCAGAACGTATCGCAAAGCAGCGGGCAGACAGGCCTGAACGGATTGTTTAATCCTACCGCTGGTGGAGGCACCGATAATTTTCTTTACCACGGCAAAGTCATGGTCTGGTCCGCCGGGCCGGATAAAACTTTTGCCTCTAAGGATGCAAGCAACAATCCGCTCAAGGCCAATCAGGGCGTGAACAAAGACAACGTCCTGAGCTGGCAGTAAAATTTTTGTGAAAGTGATTCGTCCAAGCAGCGCGGCAGTGGTCGCCGGGAAAATTCGTGATTCGCGATTCGCGATTCGCGATTTCCACGCCTTCACCTTGCTGGAGCTGCTGGTCGTCATCACGATTCTTGGCATCCTCGCGGCGCTGTCCGTGCCGGCGCTCAAGAACATCGGCAAGTCCAACATCCAAGTCACCGCCGCGCGGCAGCTGCTCGACGACCTTGGCCGCGCGCGGCAGCTCGCCATCAGCCAGCACACGACCGTCTATCTGGTCTTCGTGCCGGGAAATTTTTGGTATCCGATCTGGCGCGATGCGGGGGGAAATCCCACCGCCGCGTGGAATAATCTTTCGCCCGCCGACCGGCTGGCCGTCACCAATCTGATTGATAAACAGTTCACCGGCTACGCCTTCGTCTCGCTGCGTTCCGTGGGCGACCAGCCGGGGCAGCCGGTGGCGCAATATCTGGCCGAATGGAAATCCTTGCCGGACGGCGCGTTCATCGCCACGAACAAGTTCAACTCTGTTTATTATCCCTATTACGATTACAACCAGAACTCGCCGTATTATCGGGGCTGCTATTCCTATCCCATCACGGATTATTCCCTCAACGCGACCTATCCGATCAATTCTTTCAACACCAACAGTCTGCCTTTTCCGGGCGCGACGAACAGCGCCGTGTTGCTGCCCTACCTCGCCTTCAATTATCTCGGCCAGCTCACCGTGCTGACCACCAGCGGCGAAGTTCCCGCGGCGCAGGATGAATACATCCCGCTCGCGCAGGGCAACGTCGCCTATGCCGCGGACGCGAATAAAAATCTCCAGATGTCTTCGCCGGACGCCAGCGAGAATCCGCCCGGTAACAGCACCAATTCCATGTTCGACATTATCCGCGTGGACAAGTTCACCGGGCGCGCCGTCCAGTTGCACCAGAAAATCCAATGAAATTTCAAATTTCAAATTTCAAATTGCGAATGGCGTCACGCTGGCGCGCGGTGAACGATATTTCAATTCGTAATTCGCAATTCGCAATTCGCAACGCCTCCGCCTTCACGATGATCGAGATTGCGATTTGCCTTGCCATCATCAGCTTTGCGCTCATCGCCATCATCGGCGTGCTACCGCTCGGCATGAACACCCAGCGCGACAACCGCGAGGAGACCGTCGTCAACCAGGACGCCACCGTGCTGCTCGAAGTCATCCGCAGCGCGGCGCGCGGCGCGGATAATTTGACGAACAGCGTCTATGCCATCACCAACCATTGGACGCATTTCAATTCCAATGGCTCGTTCGACAAGTCCCGCACCGACGGTTATACCTACATCACGGCTTCATTCGACGGCATCGCCAATGATTTATACCGGCTGACCAACGGTGCGAACATCGTCGGCGTGTTGAGCATTCCGGAATTCACCGATGATAATTTTGCCCCGACCAACAATATTTTCAGCGGCGGTTACAGCAACCACGTCGTCGCCTATGTCCGTTCCATCAGCGGGCTGGCGGCGGAAAAGCCGCCGCAGAACAACCAGATCATGCAGGAGAGCACGTTCACCTACCGTGTCTTTTGCGTGAACGCGCCGATGGCGGTGGACACGAATCTTTTTTTCCTGCCGCTCACCGACCCGCGCCGGGCTTATGCCGACCAGTTGTCCGGCAACCTGCACGAGCTGCGCCTAACGTTTCTCTGGCCGCAACTGCCCAACGGCAACCTTGGCGTCGGCCGCCAGACGTTCCGCACCACCGTGGCCGGCCAGTTGTCCCGGACGAATTATTTCAACTCCGGCCAGTGGCTTTATTTTTACCGGTCCCAGTCGTTCACCAACGCGCCATGACATTTTCAATTGCCAATTGCCAATCGCCAATTTCCCGGAGTCGCGGGAAAACGGCGGTGTCGCGTCACGGTCAAATTGGAAATTGGAAATTGGCAATTAAAAATGGCTTCTCGCTCATCGAGGTGCTGGTGGTGGTCTCGCTGCTGTCGCTCATCGTGCTGGTGTTGATGTCGGTGTTCGGCAGCACGCAGCGCGCGTTCCGCGCCGCCGTCACGCAGACGGACGTGCTCGAAGGCAGCCGCTCGGCGATGGAACTGATTGCCGCCGATTTGCGCACGGTCACACCATCCTACGGTGCGAGCAATGCCATCAGCCCGGTGAATTTTTGTGTGCTAGCCAACTATAATTACTCCACGGCTTACGCGCCGCTGGTGCAAAACCTGCCGGGCGCAACGACGGTTTCGCGCACGAATCTGCTGAACTACTTTTTTCTGCTCGGTAAGCAAAACACCAAGTGGTTTGGCATCGGCTATGTCGTGGACAATACCAACGCCTCCGACCTTTACCCGCTTTACCGCTATTACACCGAGACCAACCTGGCGGCCAATCCGCTGGCTCTTTATGCGAATTTTTATGATTCCGTCATTAATTCGCAGTGGACGAACATGAGCCGTCTGGCGGGTGGCGTAGTGCATCTGACCGTGCGCGCCCAGGATCCGAACGGGCGCTGGATCAATGGCAGTTGGGTTAACGGCAGCTATAACCAATATACCAACGCGCTGAACACCTTGTTTTATCCACCGGCTTACGGCGAGGCGCAGCTTTACATGTATAGCAACACCGTGCCGGCGGCGGTGGAACTGGAGTTGGGCGTGCTGGAGGATCGGCCGCTGGGCCGCGCGCAGTCGCTGCCGTTCAACTCCACGGCGCAGCTCAACTACCTCGCGCAGCAGTCCGGCTCCGTCCATGTGTTCCGCCAGCGCGTGAACATCCCGAACGTTGACCCCTCGGCCTACCAATGAAAACCAAAATTCTGAATTTCAAATTTCGAATGACGAATTTTCGTCAAGGGCCGGGCAATGCGGCTGGCCATTCGCAATTCGCAATTCGCAATTCGCCGTTCCGGCAGGGCATGGCTTTGGTCATCACGCTCATCATGCTGGCGGTGACGCTGGTGATGGCGGTGGCGTTTCTGGCCGTCGCGCGGCGCGAGCGCAACGCCGTGACCACCACCACCGACACGACCACCGCGCGGCTCGCCGCCGACATCGCGCTGGCGGCGGCACAGGCGCAGATCGCTGCGGACATCCTCGTCACCAACGCCGCCGCGTTTGATTATCATGTGTTCGTCTCGACGAATTATCAGGCCACCAATTTTGTCACCGGCATCGCCAATGCGACCAACGTCTATTATTATTACGCCAACGGAAACTTTCTCGCCGGCGACGACCTGATCCAGAACATCGCCAATCTTTACCTGCTGCCGCGCGTGCCGGTGCTGACCACCGTGGAGACGAACTTTCCGGCCGGCCGGTTTTTCCTCGACCTCAATCGCAATGGGAAATACGACCCGAGCGGTTATGTGCTGGACACGAATTATCTGAACCTGCCCACGGGCGGCGTCGCCTACGAGGCGGCGGGCGACCCGGAATGGATCGGCGTGCTGGAGCGGCCCGACCAGCCGCACGGGCCGAACAATCATTTCATCGCCCGCTACGCCTTCCTCGCGCAGCCCATCGGCAATTCGCTCGACTTGAATTTCATCCACAACCAGGTGGAGAATTTGAATTTGAGTGTGGCCAACGACGGTTTTTTCCGCAACCAAGGCGTCGGCTCGTGGGAATTGAATCTCGCGTCGTTCCTCGCGGACTTGAATACCAACGTCTGGGATCCGCCCACCATCGAGAACGTCGTCAACAATCCCTATACTTACCGGCAGACGGGCCTTCCCCCTTTATTGTCTTCTTTGCCCAACCTCGGCGTGGCGTTTGAAGACGCGCTTTCGATTCTTTCGTGGCGCTACAATTTTAATTACAACAATCTGTCCACGGCGGAACAGATTTTCGGGAACAAACCTTTCAACGATGCCGCCACCATTTTCCCCGCCGACGGCATTGACGGTTACAGCGACGGCCCGTTGCAGATCACTGTCAGGACCAATGCCGACTTGCCGACGGCGCAGGCCGGTGGCGACAAAACACCAGATGTCACACCGTGGGCCGGTTCGGATAATCCCAACCGTTTCTTCTCGCTCTTGTCCGATGTGTTTGGCGCGAGCCAGAACCTCGGCAATTTTCCCGCGCACCTCGCGACGGCTGGCGGCGGCAATGCCACCTACGACCGTTACACCTTTTACCGGATGCTCGACGAGTTGGGCACCGACTCCACCGTGGACAGCGGCAAGTTGCATCTGAATTATTCCAACGCCGTCGTGCAATACGATTCCGTCAGCGGCGTGGTGACGAACATCGGCATCATCCCCGGCGCGGAGACGAACCTGGTGCCGTGGGTCGCCACGAACTTTTTCCACGCCGCCGCGAACCAGATGCTGCTGGCCTACACGAAGGAATGGCACGACGCGGATTATCACGCGTTCACCAACACGTTCGAAGTGACGGAGCCGTTCGGCGTGACGAACGTGCCGGTGTATGTGAACGGTCACTTCGTCTATTCGCCCGCCGTGAACCGCGTGCTCCAGCTTGCGGCGAATATTTACGATGCCGGCGGCACGAATTTTTTCCCGACCGTGTTCCGGCCGATGTTCTCGCGGATTAACACCAATGTTTTCATCACCAGCTACACCTTGGTTTCGCAAGTGGTTGCCAATGACCCGCAATTGGCGGCGCCATTTGATTTGGAATATTTCGCGGCGGTGGGCGGACAGAATGTTGCCGTCAACATCTACGGCGTGCCGTGGATTATCGGTGCGAAGCGGGGGCTGCCGAACTTCAACATGCTGGCGATGTTCAACGCCGCGCAGGTTACGCGCAAGTTGCAGGTAGTCCGCAACAACACCAACGCCGACCACACGACGCTTTACCGGACAAACCAGTTGTATGTCCTCAGCCTCTCGAACAACGTGAGCGTGTCTTTCTGGAACTCTTATACCGCCGCGTATCCGCGGCCGGTGACGGTGTATGCCTTCGACCAGTTGGATATGATCCTGACCAATGCGGCCGGGTTGTTCTATTCCAACCGCGCCATTTTCACCATCCCGTCCGTCACCATCAGTTCCTGGCCAGGTTCGGCGTGGGGCACGCCGCCGAACAACTCGCCGGCCACGGCTTCATTCTATGCGACCAATTGGGTGATGCCGTTCGCCTCGTCGGCGGTTTATTGGCCGCGCACCGGCCAGTTGCTGCCCAGTTCAACGGGTTGGGACTATGCCGACCCGCTGCTGCCGCTGGGCAATTCCGGCCCGTTGGGTTTGATGACCACGAACCGTTTTCAGGCGGTGATTCTGGACGGCACGCATGTGCTTGATTACGTCCAGTTGCGCGGGCCGAGCAACAGCCGGAACCTGACCGAGGAATTGGCCGACCCGAATTATCCGGACGGAACCGGCGCGTATTTGCCGTGGGCAACCAACAAGCCGTCCGCCTCGGCTCCAAATTATGGCGTGCTAAATCAGCTTGCAATTTCGGCGGACAATTCTTTGGATCCTTATCCGTCTGCCGGCACAAAATATTGGGTGACACCGCCGAATATGCCGAATGGCACGGGTCCAAATCCAACGGAAGAAGCGGAGTATTTCGCTGGCTTTTTTACCACGAGATATTTCGACCACCTCAAGGGCCAGACCTTCTACAACACCGAGCTGACTAATCAGGCACCCTATACGCCGACGCGCACGGTTTATGATTACACCTTGTGGCAGGCGAACGATCCGCTGGTGCATTATCTGGGCAGCGACTTGAATTATGTCGGCGGCGGCAAGTTGTCCACCGGCTATCAGGTCGGTTTACAGAAAAATGATGGCCAAAGCGGGCTGCCCTCGGCTGCAGATTATGATAATAATCTCAGCGGACGCTATCAGCCGTGGGGCCGCCCCAATGGTCAGTTGGCCAATTTCAACGGCGTGGATGCCAATCCCTACAACCTCGCCTACCGCGATCCGATTGTGTGGGATTCGGACAACTGGGAATTTCCGACGAACCTTTATCCGACGGTCGGCTGGCTGGGCCGCGTGCATCGCGGCACGCCGTGGCAGACGGTGTTTCTCAAGAGTTCCAACATCCTCGCCACAGTTCAAGGCGCGCAAAATGTCGGCACCAACACTTGGGTAATCTGGACCGGTGACGAAAACATCTTTGACGCCACCAACAGCGCGCCGGTGCAGGACCGGCTGCTGTTTGATTTGTTCACCGCACGGTTCAACGACAACGCCACGCGCGGCACATTGTCGGTCAACCAGACGCACCTCGCCGCGTGGAGCGCGGTGTTCGGCGGGATGATTGTGCTGTCCAACAGCACGGCGAGTCCCAGAGCCACCGTTCGTCCGTCGGCCACGCCGATTCAGATTGATCCCGCCGGCCCGGCCGGCAGCAGTTCGCTGCTGGGCGCGCTTGTCAACAGCATCAATGCCGTGCGGGCGGACCCCAACCTCTTTCCGCAGGGCGCGTTCACGCACCTCGGCGATGTGTTGAGCGCGGCGGCGTTGTCGGACCAGTCGCCGTTCCTGAATCTCAACAATATCAACCAATTTAAATACGGCATTTCGGACGCGCTGTATGAATGGCTGCCGCAACAGTCGCTCGGGCTGTTGCGATCGAGCAGCACGCCGCGCTTTGTGATTTATTGCTACGGCCAGACGCTCAAGCCGGCGCGCAATTCGCTGGTCACCAGTTCGTCCGCACTGGCCAGCGGCTTGAATCCGTTCGGCCTGTGCACCAATTATCAGGTGGTGGCCGAGAGCGCCGCCCGCGCGGTCATCCGCGTGGACAACGCGACGACCAAGTCGCCGCGCGTGGTGGTGGAAAGTTACAATCCGCTGCCGCCGCAGTGAGAACGTGCGATAATGGATGATGGAAGAGGGTGGATGGCAGTTGGGGCCGGAATCACGGTGGTGCCGGTGAGAATGGATGTCGGCCCGGTATAAATGGCGTTGGTTACGTTGGATATGACGCCGATTCCAACGAAAGCGATGTCGTGGCGAACGCGCCGAAGGTCATGGCGAGCGTGCCGAAGGTCGTGGCGAACGTGCCGAAGGTCATGGCGAACGTGCCGAAGGTCATGGCGAACGTGCCGAAGGTCGTGGCGAACGTGCCGAAGGTCGTGGCGAACGTGCCGAAGGTCGTGGCGAACGCGCCGAAGGTCGTGGCGAACGCGCCGAAGGTCGTGGCGAACGCGCCGAAGGTCGTGGCGAACGCGCC
>Ga0007854_10001889_pt1 | contig 13232 bp, 10 predicted proteins | sample CryBogCBH12Aug08_FD_60382 | JGI IMG/M metagenome (GOLD analysis project Ga0007854, IMG submission 60382) | Freshwater microbial communities from Crystal Bog, Wisconsin, USA - CBH12Aug08 | ecosystem: Environmental > Aquatic > Freshwater > Lake | place: Crystal Bog, Wisconsin, USA | collected...
GAGCACCTCGAGCGCAGCCTCGGCTTCGAAGTGCCGGGTGACGAACAGGTCTGCCCCACCGAGGAGTGCGGTCACCGCGAAGCGGACCGCCACGGTGTGGTGGACCGGAGAGCACATGAAGAAGCGATCACCCGGGCCGAGTTCCCACAGCGACGCCTCATCGTCGACGACCGCTTTCGCCGTGGCCTCGTCGTAGGGACCGGTGGTCACCGCTTTGGCCCTTCCCGTCGTCCCACTCGTGAAGTGCAGGGGGCGGGTGAGGGGGTACGGCGCGAGCTCGACCGGCGCGCCCTCACCGAGAGCGGTGACGGTCGCCAGATCGGCGTAGACCGCTGCGGGGGTGACCGTCTCGAGCTGGGCCTGCTGCTCCGACGGGGTCAGGGCCGGATTGCATAGCACCGGCAAGAGCCCGACTCGAGCCGCACCCAGCACCGCGCAGAGCAACTCGCTCCCCCCGCCGACGGTGAAGGCCACCCGATCTCCCGGAGTCAGCCCCGTCTGCAGGAGTGCACCCGCAGCGCGGCGTTGCCGGTCCTCGGCGTCGGCCGCGGTGAGCAGTTCGACCGGCGCAGGGTTGGGCATCGCCGCAGCGTAGCCAGCCCGACCGGGGACGCTGCGGGTGCGAGACTGCGGTCGTGGAGGAGTGTGCAACCGCCCACCAACTGCTCAGGTCGGCAGGGCGGATCCTCGTGCTGTCGGGAGCAGGGCTCTCCACCGGCTCGGGAATTCCTGACTTCCGGGGTCCGCAGGGGCTCTGGACCACCGATCCTGGAGCCGAGATGCTCTCGAGCTACGACCGCTACGTCGCGGACGAGCAGGTGCGGATCGCGGCCTGGGAGCACCGGGCGACCTCACCGATCTTCTCCGCTCGTCCCAATGCCGGGCACCGAGCACTCCTCGAACTCGACCAACGCGGAACCCTCTCCGGCATCATCACCCAGAACATCGATGGGCTCCACCTCGCCGTGGGGCACGCGCCGAACCGAGTGGTGGAGATCCACGGGCAGGTTCGCGAGGCACGCTGCCTGAGCTGCAGCAGTCGATTCCCGATGCAGGAGGTGCTGGACCGGGTGCACGGTGGTGAGGCAGATCCGCGGTGCCCACGCTGTGGGGGGATCCTGAAGTCCGCCACCATCTCCTTCGGCGAAGCGCTCCGCCAGGACGATCTCGATCGTGCCGAGCGCCTGGCCATCAGCGCCGACGTCTTCATGGTCGTCGGCTCGTCGCTCGCCGTCTACCCCGTGGCGGGCCTGGTCCCGCTGGCGGTTCGCCACGGGGCCCAACTCCTCATCGCCAACGCGGAGCCGACCCCCTTCGACCACCTCGCCGAGGTCGTCCTGCGAGGTGACCTCGTCGAGGTCCTGCCGAAGATCTGCGCCGCCTAGTTGGCCTTCTGGCGACGTCGGCGTCGAGGTCCGAGCGCGAACCAGGTCACGCTCGCCACGGCCACGACCGCACCAGCGATCCCCAGCTTCTTTCCCCGTCCCTTAGCCATTGGCTGAGCCTAGCCCTGGCTCTGGGGTCCGGACGCCCCCGAGGGCTGGCCTAGGCGTCGAGGAGCGCCTGGAAGGGCCGGAGGTCACCTTGGTCTTCAGGGTGCCACTGCACCCCGACGCAGAAGCGAGCCTCAGGGAGTTCAACGGCCTCGATGATCGACGCCACCCCTGGCGGTTCAATGGAGGTTGCGGTCACCACCAACCCGTCGCCGAGGCGGTCGAGGACCTGGTGGTGGCTGCAGTGCACCGTGGGTCGCTCGCCGAAGATCGCGGCGGTGCGGGAACCGGGGACCGTCTCCACCTCCAAGGTGGAGTACTCGCCCCATCCGGGTTGGTGCTGGTCGTGCCCCAGGAGATCCGGGACATGCTGGGTCAGGGTGCCCCCGCGAGCCACGTTCAGGACCTGGTGTCCTCGGCAGATCGCCAACACGGGGAGATCGGCCCGCAGCGCCGCTCGGACCAGGGCGAGTTCACTGCGGTCCCGCAGCTCGCTCGTCGTTCCGGTCCGCTCATGGCGATCAGCGCCGTAGGCCTCGGGGTCGACGTCGATGCCGCCGATGACGACCAGCGCATCGAGTGCCGAGATCACCGCGTCAGCGGCGGCATCGGTCCGATCCACCGCGGCGCCGGAGGGCAGGAGCAGGGGCTGTCCCCCGGCCTCGGCGACGAGGTCGTAGTACGGGGCCGGGGTGAAGGAGACCGGCCGGCGACGAGAACCCCAGGGGACCTCTGATTGGTACGTGGTCAGCCCAACGAGGGCGGTGCGAGCCATCCCTTGAGTCTACGGACCGGCAGAGGTGGACGGCAGCCCTCGGACTCGGTAAGAGTGCCTCATGGCTGAACTGGACCTCGAATCGCTCTCGAAGCTGCTGGTTGCCGACCAGATCGACACCGTGATCGTCGCCTTCCCGGACCTGCACGGACGCCCGGTCGGCAAGCGGATCACGAAGGACTTCTTCCTCTCCCATGTGGCGCACCACGGCACCGAGGCCTGCGACTACCTCCTCGGTTCTGACATCGACCTCACCCCGCTCCCCGGCTACCGCTTCGCGAACTGGGAGCAGGGCTACGGCGACCTCGTCGCCCACGTCGACCGGAGCCGGGCCTGGGTCTTGCCCTGGCTCCCAGGCAGCGCCTTCGTCCTGTGCGACCTCACCGATCATGGCGGCCAGCCCATCGAGGTCTCCCCGCGCCAGATCCTGCGGCGCCAGATCGAGCGCGCTGCCGAGCGGGGTTTCGAGCTGCGCTGCGCGACCGAGCTCGAGTTCTACCTCTTCCGCGAGAGCTACGAGGAGGCCGACCGCAAGGGTTTCGCCCACCTCACCCCGCATGCCTCCACCATCGAGGACTACCAGCTGCTCCAGACCAGCCGTGACGAGTACATCCTGGGGAGGATCCGGCGGGAGATGAAGGGGGCGGGCCTGCCCGTTGAGTCCTCCAAAGGCGAGGCGGGCCGCGGTCAGCACGAGGTCAACCTGGAGTACGGCGACCCGCTGCTGGTGGCTGACCGCCACGTCCTGTTCAAGCACGGCATCAAGGAGATCGCGGCCCAAGAGGGTCGGTCGGTGACCTTCATGGCCAAGTGGACCATGGCGGAGGCGGGGTCCTCCTGCCACCTGCACACCTCGCTGTGGGATCTCGGCGCCACGACCTCGCTCCTCGGTGACGAGGCCGCCCCTGATGGGCTCTCGACGCTCGGTCGCCAGTTCCTCGCCGGCCAGTTAGCCGCCGCTCGAGAACTCGCCTGGTGCTGGGCGCCGTACGTCAACTCCTACCGCCGCTTCGTCCCCGACAGCTGGGCCCCCACGGCGATCGCCTGGGGCGAGGACAACCGGACCTGCGGATTCCGCATCGTGGGACATGGGCCGAACCGGCGGGTGGAGAACCGCGTCCCCGGCGCCGACGTGAACCCCTACGTGGCTCTGGCGGCCTCGATCGCTGCGGGACTGTGGGGGATCGAGCAGGGCCTCGAACTCGAGCCTGCCTTCAAGGGCAACGCCTACGTGGCCGAAGACGTGGCACGGATCCCCTCCAACCTGGCCGAGGCCCTCGAGGCCTTCGCCTCGAGCCCCATCGCCGCCGCAGCCTTCGGCGAGGAGGTGCACCACCACCTGACCAACACCGCCCGCCAGGAGTGGGCGGCGGCGAACGCGGTGGTGACCGACTGGGAACTCCGCCGGGGCTTCGAGCGGATCTAATGCACCGTCGTCGCCTCCTGGCGCTGCCGTTCACCCTGGCGGTACTCGGCTGCTCGAGTTGCGGCTCGACGGCGAGCCCGACGGTGCCCTTCGCGTCCCAATCCGCGGCCCAGCAACTCCAGACTGCCCGAGCCGCCGCGATGGGAGCGGGGAGCGTGCGGGCACAGGTCCGCTCGACGTGGTCGACGGGCAGCGCCCAACAATCGAGTGCGGGGAACCGCACGATCGGCCACCAGCACAACGCCTTCGATGGCTCGGTGTTCGATCTGCGGGTCCTGCCTCAGGTGGTCTACTTCCGCGGCAACGCGGCGGCCACCCACACCCAGTTGGGCCTCCCTGGCACCTTCTACGCGGGGCACTGGCTGGCCATCCGGCAGGGCCATGCCCACTACGCCACCTTGCTGGCCGGGATCCTCCTCCCCTCGATCCTCGATGAGAACCTGCCCTCGGCACCGCTGACCAAGGCCGGGGGCGCGACGGTGGCCGGCCAGCGCTGCACCCTCGTGCAGGGAGGGGCTCCCGCCGGCACCGCGGTGGCAGGAACCACCACCACGATCTCGCTCTGCATCTCTGTGCGGGCCCCGCACCTGCCGCTCAAATCCACGACCATCGAGACCAGCGCCTTCGGTGTCGTGACCTCGACGGTGACCACCTTCACCGACTACGGGGCGGCGGTGCAGGTCACCGCCCCGCCGCACCCGATCGAGCTCGGCGGCGCGTCCGCCTGAAGGTTCCCCTCGCTCGCGAGCCAACCCGACCTCGAGTACGGGCAGGGCATGGCACCGGCACGGGCGCGGGCGCGGGCGCGGGCACGGTGCAGTGGTAGCGCAGAGACCAGGTCCAGCAGACGCGCGAGCTGGGAGGTGGCCGCCCCCACGCCGTCAGCAGCAACCCGACCACACCGCCCGGCGCTCGTCTCGGCCACTGCGCAAGACAGGACGATGCCGCCGGGCAGAGCCCGGCGGCATCGTCACCGCAGCAGTCGCGTGGTGGGGCGGTCTACTTGTGGGCCTCAATGTCGAGCTCGAGCTTGACCTTGTTGGCCACGACCAGCGAGCCGTCCTCGAGCGCACCGCTGAAGGACACGTTGAAGTCACGACGGTCGATCTCCAGCGTGGCTTCGAAGCCAGCCACCTTGCCGCCGGCCATGTTGGCCCCGGTGCCGTTGTAGACGAGGTCGAAGGCCACCGGCTTGGTCACGCCGCGGATCGAGAGGTCGCCCTCGACCTGGTACCGGTCGCCGCCGACCGAGGTCACCTTGGTCGAGGTGAAGGTCAGGTTGGGGTGGTTCTCCACATCGAAGAAGTCGGGGCTCTTCAGGTGGCCGTCACGGTCGGCGTTCCCGGTGGTGATGGAGCTCGCCACGACCGATGCGGTGACCGAGGAGGCCTCGGGGGTGTCGCCGATGACGATGTTGCCCTCGAACTGCTCGAAGTGGCCGCGCACCTTGGCGGCGACGAGGTGGCGGACGACGAAGCCGACGGTCGAGTGGACCGGGTCGACGACGTAGGTACCGGGCTCAGGCAGGGTGCTCATAGGTGGGTTGCTCCTCTAGGTAGGGATCGGTTGACGCAAGTACCTTACTCCTCAATTACTGTCTTGTCAACTACTGCATCAGCAGATATATTGGGGATACCATGGCAACCATGTCGCAACCTCACGTCTCCGACGACTCCTCCGCTCGTTGCGACGCCTTCGCCCGAGATGAGCGCATCGTGCTGCTCGGCCTGCTGATGGAGGCCCATGGCCGGCTCACCCGGCAGTTGAATGCCGACCTCGAGGCATCGAGCAGCCTCCCGCTCACCTGGTACGACGTGATGGTTCGGCTCCGCCGGTCGCCCGAGCAACGGCTGACGATGGGCGAGCTGGCGAACCAGATCGTCCTCACCACGGGCGGGGTCACCCGGCTCATCGACCGCCTGGAAGAAGCTGGGCTCGTCGAGCGCGTCAGCTGCCCGACCGACCGGCGGACCACCTACCTGACCTTGACCGAACTCGGCGATGCCCGCCTCGAAGAGGCGACCGTGGCCCACCTCGACCACCTCGACCACCGACTGGTCAGCCGGCTCAGCCCAGCCGAGCGCCAGGTGCTCAGAGAGACCCTGGAACGGCTCTGCGAGGGCAGCTGCGGCTGAGCGCTAGGTCAGCCGCTCGATCCAGATCTCGACGCCGTCGAGCACCCCATCGAGGTCGACGGCGGTGCCGGAGCCCTCGCCTGCAGCGGCGTGCACCTGCGTCGCCAGCACGTCGGTTGCGACGGCCCCGAACCGATCACGCAGTCGGTCCGCGCCGCTGATCCAGAGTTCGATGCGATCATCGATGGCGAAGCCCGAGGCCTTCCGGAGCTCCTGGATCTGGCGAACGAGCTCACGCACTAGCCCGCGATCAACGAGCTCCTCGGTCAGCGTGAGGTCGAGTGCCACCACCTCAGTGCCGTCTCGGGTGACCGCGAAATCGCCCTCGCTCCGGACCCGGAGCTCGAGGTCTTCGGACCCGAGGGTGTAGACGGTGCCACCGAGGTCGACCTCGACCTGCTCACCTGCTTCGAGGGCACTGGCCACCGCGGCGGCGTCGAGGGCCGCGAGCGCCGGGCGGAGCTGCTGGACGGCCTCGCCGAGACGCGGGCCGAGCCGGCGGAAGTTCGGAACCAACTCGTAGCGCAGGACCCGCGCCAGGTCCTCGGCCGGCTCCACCTCGTCGACGTTCAGCTCATCGGCCACGACCTCGAGGAGTGGGCTCGCCGCGCCGGGGGCCTGGAAGATCAGCGCTCGGGCCAGGGGCTGGCGCACCTTCACCCCGGCTTCACTCCGGGCTGCCCGGCCCAGGGAGACCAGTTGGCGGGTCGTCGCCATCTGGGCCTCGAGCGCCTCGTCTCGACGCGCTGGCCGCGAGGTCGGCCAGTCGGCGAGGTGGACTGAGTCGGCATCGCTCGCACTGGTGAGGTGGCGGTAGACCACGTCGGCCAAGAAGGGGCAGAAGGGCGCGAGCAGCAGGGACAGCTCGGTGAGCACGGTGTGCAGCGTCGCCTGCGCGGCGAGGCCATCGGTCGGCCCGAGCGCGGGGTCGGTCCGCCAGAAGCGCCGGCGGTTGCAACGGACGTACCAGTTCGAGAGGTCGTCGATCAGCTCTTCGATGGCGAGGGCCGCACCATGCGGCTCGTAGCCCTCGAGGCCATCGGTGACCGCACCGACGGTGGCTTCGAGACGCGACAGCAGCCAGCGGTCCATCGCCGGGCGGAGCTCCTCAGCTGGGATCGCCGGGTCCTCGGGGGTGAACCCATTGGCCGCGGCGTAGGTGGTGGCGAAGCTGATCGTGTTCCACCAGGTGAGCAAGCTCTGCCGCAGCGCGTTGTCGATCACCTCCAAGCTGACCCTGGTGCTGCCCCACGGTGAGCCTTGAGAGAACATCCACCAGCGCATCGCGTCGGCCCCGCGGGTGTCGAGGAGGTCGAACGGATCGATCACATTGCCGAGGGACTTCGACATCTTCCGCCCCTCGGCGTCCACCAGGTGCCCGAGGCACATCACGTGGCGGTACGGCGCCTGGTCCAGGACCAAGGTGTTGACGGCCAGGAGGGAGTAGAACCACCCACGGGTCTGGTCGATAGCCTCGGTGATGAAGTCCGCCGGGAAGGCCAGGGCCTCTGCCGAGCCAGCGGTCGCTGGGTAGCCCACCTGCGCCAGCGGCATGGCCCCCGAGTCGAACCAGACGTCGATGACCGGCTCCACCCGGGAGGCGAGCGCACCGCAGGTCGGGCAGTCGAAGTGCACCTCGTCGATGTTCGGCCGGTGCGGATCGAGGGCGGAGAGGTCTCGTCCCGTGCGCTCGGAGAGCTCGGCGCGCGAGCCCACGCAGGTGTCGTGGCCCTCGGGGCAACGCCACACGGGCAGCGGTGTCCCCCAGTAGCGATCACGGCTCAGGGCCCAGTCGACGTTGTTCGCCAGCCAGTCGCCGAAGCGCCCGTCTCGGATGGTGGCGGGGTGCCAGTCAATCTCGGCGTTGAGGGCCACCATCCGGTCCTTCACCTCGGTGGTCGCCAGGTACCAGCTGGGTTTGCCCCAGTAGAGCAGGGTGGTCTTGCAGCGCCAGCAGTGCGGCAGGGCATGGGTGTAGTCCATGCGGCGCAGCAGGAGTCCCCTGGCCTCCAGGGCATCGTTGATGTCGTGGTTGGCCGAGCGCACCTCTCGCCCCTCGAGCCAGGGCACCTGGGCGGTGAAGCACCCGTCGGGCCCCACCGGGTTGAAGGTCGGGAGGTTGAACTCCCGGCCCACCAGGCGGTCCGCCTCGCCGAAGGCGGGGGCCTGGTGGACGATCCCCGTGCCGTCCTCGGTGGTGACGTAGTCCGCGGGCACCACCTTCCAGGCATCAGCACCCGCTGGCGCCTCGAGATCGTCGAAGGGTCGCCGGTAGCGGGCCCCGACGAGGTCGGCCCCCGCGATGCGGTGCTCGATGACGGCCTCCTCGCCGAAGACGGCGGGCACCAGCGCCTCGGCCACAACTAGGCCACCAACGACGGCGTAGTCGACCGTCGGGTTGATCGCAGCGGCCACATTGGAGAGCAAGGTCCACGGCGTGGTCGTCCACACCACGAGCGCCGTTGCCCCGCCCAAGGTCGGCGCCGGATCGATCAAGGGGAGCAGCACGTAGGCCGACTCCTCAACCTCGTCGGTGTAGACCCCGGGCTGCCCGAGTTCATGGCTCGACAGCGCCGTGCCACAGCGTGGGCAGTACGGCACCACCTTCAAGTCCTCGTAGAGCAGGCCCCGCTCATGCAGTTGCTGGAGCTGCCACCACACCGAGTCGATGTAGCTCGGCTGCATGGTCCAGTAGGCGTCGTCGAAGTTGCACCAGAAGGCGATGCGTTCGGTGAGGGTGCGCCACTCCTCCACATAGGTGACGACGGCGGCCCGGCAGCGGGCGACGAACTCGGCCACGCCGATGGTGGACTCGATCTCGGCTTTGGAGGAGATGCCGAGCTCCTTCTCCACCTGGACCTCGACCGGGAGGCCATGGGTGTCCCAACCGGCGCGGCGCTCGACGTAGCGGCCCCGCATCGTCTGGAAGCGACAGAGGAGGTCCTTGTAGGCCCGAGCCCACACGTGGTGGAGCCCCGGGCGACCATTGGCCCCTGGAGGTCCTTCGTAGAACACCCACGGCGTCGCCCCTCGCCGCTGCTCGACCGAGGCCTCGAAGATCCCGTGCGTTCGCCAGCGGAGCAACTCCGCCTGCTCGAGCGCTACCAGGTCAACCTCGGGTGGTAGGGGGCGGATCACAGAGGCTCCTCAGGGGCGGAAAGCGGCCTCGCCCACAATAGAGGCGACCGCCAACCCTCCTTGAGACCTCCCTCCACCATGTACACCCCTCGACGCCTCCATCTGCTCCTCAGCCTCTCGGTGCTGTGCTCGGTCGTCGTGCTCGGTCGATCGAGCGCCGGCGCGGCCACGCCGGTGGCGGCCGCCTGTCCCTGGACCACCCCCTCCATCGTTGAGAGCCACCAACCTGCAACGCTGGCGCAGATGGTCCGAGCCCACCTGAGCCTCGACCAAGCGGCCAGTTTGCTCGCGCTCCAGACCAACGCCACCGCGGAGAACGTGCTCCCAGCCATTCCAGCTCTGTGTCTCCCCTCGATCGTGCTCCAGGACGGTCCCGATGGCGTGACCGCGACGGGAGGCTTGTCCCTGCCCTCTCAGCTCGCCGTCGGGGCCAGTTTCGATCCGGCTGCTGCTGCATCGCAGGGCCATGCCCTCGGCGTGGCGGCGCTCCAGCGGGGCATCGCCGGGGTGCAGGCACCGGGGCTCAACCTGCTCGTGGAACCTGGCTGGGGCCGCGGTTCGGAGACCTACGGCGAGGACCCCACCTTGGCCACCTCGCTCGGGATCGCTGAGGTTCGAGCGCTGCAGGCGACTGGCACGATGGCGATCATCAAGCACGCCGGGGTCTACGCCCAAGAACTCGACCGTCGGAAGTTGCACCTGAACGTCGACCCTCGAGCGGTGGCGGAGATCTACCTCGCCCCCGTGATGAACCTCCTGCGGGCTGGGGCGGACCCCGCCGGGGTGATGTGCGCCTACGGCTCCGTCAACGGCGTGGCCCAATGTGAAGACGACGGCCTGGTCGACGCGATGCGGGCCGCCGGGTTCACCGGGTTCGTCCGGACCGACCTGGCGGCGAGCGCCAACCCCGCAGCGGCCTTGAACGCCGGCGTCGACCTCCTCAAGCCGATGACCGCCGCACAGATCGTGGCGGACGTGACCTCGCGCCAGGTGCCAGCGGCCACGGTGCTCGACGCCGCCACGATCCTGCTGACCGAGCTGTTCCAACGCGGAGCGTTCAGCCACCCCCGGGTCGCCGCGACCGCCGCCGTCCCGAGCACCACCGCCGAGATCACCGCAGCCACCAACGTGGCCGAAGAAGGTGCGGTGCTGCTCCGGGATCAGCACCACCTGCTCCCGCTCGATGCTGCGCCGAGTTCCATCGCGGTCATCGGCCCCGCCGCGACCGCCGCGTGGGGGCTGACCGAATCGGGGTCTGCTGGCACCACCATCACCGATCCCACCACCATCCCCGATGCGCTCGCCGCGCGCTTCCCTGGCGCCACGGTCTCGACCGTGCCGGCGGTGTCGTCGAATCCGGTCGTCCCGCTGGCTCTCGCCGACTCGCAATCCACGGCCGCGCCGATCCTGGTCCACGATGCCGTCAGCTACCGGGTCGACCACCCCGCGGCGGTGCTGCTGTCCTCGACGGTGACCGCTGCCAGCGCGACGGTCACGTTGGGGGTCGATGGGCGGCAACTCCGCACCGGCCAGGTGCTCGACGGAACCGGCCAACGGCAACTCTCCGTGCTCGTGCACCTCGCCCCTGGAATCCACTCCATCGAGGTGACCTGGTCCTCCTCGGGTGTCGCCCCCGTGGTGACCACCCAGGTCGTCGACGATGCGGTGGCTGCCGCAGCTCAGGCTGCCGCGAAGGTGCAGCTCCCGATCGTGGTGGTGGGTACCAATGACGTCGAAGGCGTCGACCACGCGTCCCTCGCACTGCCTGGCGACCAGGATGCCTTGGTCGAAGCGGCGCTCAGCGCGAACCCGAACACGGTGGTCGTCCTCGAGACGGGAGGACCGGTGCTGCTGCCCTGGCTCGCGCAGGCGAGCGCGGTGCTCGAGCTCTGGCACAGCGGCCAGGAGGCCGGGCCAGCACTCGCGGCGCTCCTGTCCGGTGACGTGAGCCCGTCAGGCCACCTCCCGGTGACCTTCCCCCTGTCGGATCAGCAGAGCCCGCTGGCCGATCCCACCTGGTCGACGAACGCGGCGGGAACCGCGAGCCTCGGCGGGTCGGGCAGTGCCGCGCTGGCGGCTGGGCAGCACTACTACGACGCCCACCACCTCGCGGTGCAGTTCCCCTTCGGCTTCGGGCTCTCCTACACCTCCTTCGCCCTCAGCCACCTCTCCCTGACCAGTGCCGGTTCCGCGCTGTCGGCCAAGGTGGTGGTCACGAACACCGGCAACCGAGCTGGGCGGTGCGTCGTGCAGGGCTACCTCACCGCTCCGGCAGCCGCCAGCGAACCGGCGAACCGCCTGGTCGCCTTCACGAGCGCCCAGGTGGCTCCAGGGGCCGCGACGACGGTCACGCTGGGGATCGCCGCCAGCCAACTCACGAGCTACCTCCACGGGGGCTGGACCGTGGTGGGTGGGACCTACCAGCTGCGCGTCGGCCTCTCGGGTGCGGCCTCGAGCCCGTTGGCGGCGACCTTCCAGCGCTGAGGGAACTCAGCGGTCGACGTCGAGGCCTTCCAAGACCGCGCTCGTGAGCTCGGTGAGCGAGGTGAGCACCACGTCGGCGATACCGACCACCCGATGGTCCCGCTCGGCGGCCTCGGGAACAGCCACGCAGGCCATGCGCGCCGACTTGGCGGCCAGGATCCCCGCTGGAGCGTCTTCGAAGACCACGCAGGTCGACGGGGCGACCCCGAGGCGCTGGGCGGCGGTCAGGAACACCGCTGGATGCGGCTTGCCGTAGGGCTCGTCCTGCGCTGAGCAGACGAACCGGAAGGACTCGCGCAGGTCGTAGTGGCGCAGGATCCGCTCGATCAGGGCATGCGGGGTCGACGAGGCGAGGGCGCGATCGAGCCCCTCCGCTTCGACGAGTGCCAGCGCTTCCCTCACCCCTGGCAGCAGGACATCGCGTTCGGTCGCCAACTCGCCGACGCGGTCCAGCAACGCCGCGACCACCTCGGCCTGGCTAGGACCCTCCCAGGGGGCACGGGCGAACCAGGTCGCAACGACCTCGTCGACGTACATCCCCTTGGTGGCGCGGCTGTGCTCGGTTGGGATGGGGACGCCGAGCCCACCGAGGATCTCGAGCTCGGCTTGGTGCCACAGCACCTCGGAGTCGATGAGGAGGCCATCCATATCAAAGATGGCTCCACGGAGGTGCTGGAGGGCCATCGTCAGGGGAGCTGCGCCTCGATCGCGGCGACGAGGGCCGGGTCCTGGGGCTCAACCTGCGGCCGGAATCGGCCGACGATTTCGCCACTGGGCGACAGGAGGAACTTCTCGAAGTTCCAGGTCACATCACCGGCGACCCCGTCGGCATCGGGGAAGGCGCAGAGCAGTTCGTAGAGGGGGTGCCGGCCTTCGCCGTTCACCTCGAGCTTCTCGAACATCGGGAAGGTGACCCCATAGGTGGTCGAGCAGAAGGTCTGGATCTCCTCGGCGGTACCAGGCTCTTGGCCCATGAACTGGTTGCAGGGGAAGCCCAGGACGCTGAATCCCCGGTCGCCGTAGGTCTCCTGCAGCGCTTCGAGTCCCTCGTACTGCGGGGTGAGGCCGCACTTCGAGGCCACGTTCACCACCAGCAGTGCTCGGCCCTCGAAGGCCTGCATCGAGGTGGCCGTGCCATCCAGGGTCGTGAGGGTGAGGTCAGAGATCGCCATGGCGCCAACCTAGCGGCCCTCGTGGGAACGGCGCCCCACCGCTAGGGTGACCCCGTGCTCGCCACGGTGATCGCAGATGGTGCGCTGCGGATCGAAGAACGCCCCACGCCGCAGCCGACCGGGACGGCGGTGCTCGTCGCCGTGCACGGTGCCGGGCTCAACGGTGCGGACCTGCTCCAGCGGAGAGGGCTCTACCCCGCCCCGCCTGGAGTCCCCGCCGACATCCCCGGCCTCGAGCTCGCGGGCGTGGTCGCGGCGATCGGCCCAGAGGTCCGAGGTCTCGCCGAGGGCGACCGGGTGATGGCCGTCGTGGCGGGCGGCGCGCAGGCGAGCCACTGCCTCGTCGAGGCCAGCCACCTCCTCGCCGTGCCCGAGGGGCTCGACCTCGTGGTCGCCGGAGGGTTCCCCGAAGCCTTCTCGACCGCCCATGACGCGCTCGTGAGCCAGGCAGGGCTGCGCCCCGGGGATCGACTGCTCGTGACCGGAGCCGCCGGTGGCGTCGGCACGGCTGCGGTGCAGCTCGGGCGCCTCTTGGGTGCCAGCACTGTGGCGTCGGTCAGAAACCCCGACCACCACGGCGCCGTGGTGGTCGGGGTTTCTGACCGACGC
>Ga0007854_10001893_pt1 | contig 13217 bp, 8 predicted proteins | sample CryBogCBH12Aug08_FD_60382 | JGI IMG/M metagenome (GOLD analysis project Ga0007854, IMG submission 60382) | Freshwater microbial communities from Crystal Bog, Wisconsin, USA - CBH12Aug08 | ecosystem: Environmental > Aquatic > Freshwater > Lake | place: Crystal Bog, Wisconsin, USA | collected...
GCTGGGCCTTGGTGATCAATTCGCCATCCAGTTCCAGGACGATGCGCAAAACGCCGTGCGTGGCCGGATGGGACGGACCCATGTTCAGGACCATCTTCTCGCCCTGAATATCCTCAAGCGCCTCCACCGCCGCCGCCGTGCGGGAGGCGGAGTCGCGAATCTCAATATCGTGAACGGTGGCCATGAAAATTATTTTTTCGCGAGCTGCTTGTCACTAAGACCCGGCTCGGCGTTTTCGGGAACACGGACGCGCGGCTCGCGCGCGATGGAGTCGCCGCCGCCCGGCACGGTGACAAACGGCCCGCCTTCCATCGGCGTGATCCTGGTAAAAGCGACATCCGGCACATTGGTCGGCTTGCCGGCCAGCGGAAAATCCTTCCGCAAGGGAAAATAGGGATAGCCTTCCCACATCAAAATGCGGCGCAAATCGGGATGGCCGGCAAAGCGGAGGCCCATCATGTCGTAAATTTCGCGTTCGTGCCAATTGGCCGTGGCCCAGACGCCCAGCACGGTCGGCAGCTCGGATTTTTCCTCACTAACATCGGTTTTAATCCGCAATTCGGCGTTATTGGCGAGGTTCCGCAGTTCATACACGACTGTCCAGCGGGGGTCGGCGCCGTAATTATCGATGCTGGAGATATCCACGAGGTAGTTGAAACCCAGCTTTGACTTGGCAAAACCGCAAACCTCGGCGATCTGGCCGGCATCGGCGAGTTCGACGGTGACTTCGCCGCGAAACTGCACGGGATCGGAGATTAAATCGCCGAACCGCGCCTTGAGTTGATTGGCTGAATCGAGGTTAAGCACAGGAAATTCAGGATTTCGAGGAACCGGTCAGCTGGGCAACAACGTTCATTTTGCTCAAAATGGGTTCGGTGCCGATTTGATTTTGAATTTTGATCAGCGCGTCGAGCACGGCTTCGGGGCGAGGCGGACAGCCGGAGATATAAACATCCACGGGGATGATATTGTCCACGCCCTGCAAGACGGCATAGCTGCGGTACATGCCGCCGGTGGAGGCGCAGGCGCCCATGGCAATGACCCATTTCGGCTCGGGCATCTGGTCGTAAATGCGCTTCACGAAACCCGCCATTTTGTAGGTGACGGTGCCGGCGACAATCATACAATCCGACTGGCGGGGCGAAAAACGCATGACCTCCGAACCGAAGCGGGAGATGTCGAAACGGCTGGCGCCAACGGCCATCAATTCAATGCCGCAACAGGCCAAGCCCATGGGCATCGGCCAGACGGAATTTTTGCGGAACCAGGCGAGTGCGGCGTCGATCCGGGTGATGACGACATCGCCCTCGATCTTTGAATTATAGCCGATTTCGCTTTGGGTGTGCATGGGAACGATGCTTTCCAAGGACGCTTCCTAAAGAAAGCGCCAAAAGCCTAGCCACGGCGAAAAAACGAGGCAAGTCAATTTGTGATTTTTTTCACAAACAACCCTAATCAACGGATTTTGCCGCCCATCTGCAGGTCAAGGGGGTTGGGAAAACCAGGGCGGTTATGGACCCAAAATGGTCGCCCATGGGCGTCGGCGCCCTTCGAGACCCGACCAAACATGACCAAACATGACCAAACGTGACCAAACGTGACCAAGAAATGAAATTTTCAAAAAAGTGGCATGTGGCGAGTGGCCAAGGGTAGTGACGAGTGACGAGTGGCGAGGAGGCATGGATATGCGAATTACGAGTTGCGCTTGGTGGGTTTCGGGCGGCTAAAGCAGGTGCCAGAATTCAGCAAATGCGGGTTCATCCAATCACTCATTTTTGAATTAAAATAAATGTCTATTTTTGGGACACTTTTTGTAAGTGGTTGATAGAGCATCCAAAATCCGACCGTTTCGCTACCAAAAAGGGGCCGAAAAATTTCGGCCCGTTTTTTCGGCGCGCCCTAAATTAACGCGCCGGTCTGCGCCTTTAGAACATCGATGTGCGACCTAACGAGTCGGCGATTTCCGGACCGGGAAGGCTGGAGGACCTGGAAGACCGGAGAACCGGCAGACTGGAAAGTCTGCCCCACACCCGAACATTCTAGTGATTTCCTGCCGGTGACGAGACATTATTTTTGCGGTTAAGTTTCAGGACCCGTTTTAGCAACATGGGACACCGCATCGCGCGGGTGGCGTATCAGACATCCCTCACTCCCAGTGAAGGACCAAAGAAAACTTTGGAAGCACACACACCCCCGGATCCAGAAGCCCCGTTCCGGAACCCCGCGAGCCCCGCCCGCAGCGGGAGATGTTTCCGCCGGCCAGTCCCATACTGCCACGCAGCAGAACTGACGCAGGTGAACTTATTTAATACAACCGTATTTGTCAACGGAGGTTATGATAGATTAAAAAATATCAGCCAGACTAAGGCATTGATTTATGATTTATGATCGGCCATGGAATGACACCGCGAAGCGGCCAAATTTGAAAAGAAAGTCGCATGGGCGGTCCTTGCGGACGGCCACCCAGCGCCACCGGGAACTTCTGCCCAATATAACTACTGATAGGAAATTGCTTTTCATGCGCTTTCATTTACTTGACGCTGCGTGGGTAATCGGGGCTTTAATGACCCTCTTTCCAGCATTTTTCAGGAACCTTGGCCAATCTGAAAACTGTGCCATCAGTATAATCACCGCCCGAAACAGCAGTTGTTCCGTAAAGATTTCCATCGCCTCCCTTTGTTAATTCCGTAGGCAAGATACCCGTTTGATCATCAAAAGAGGCGATGACTTCAATCACGTTTTTCTTCGTCAGCTTAAACACGGTTCCTTGATCAAACACACCACCCAATTTTGTAAGCCCGTAGAATGTTCCGTCCTTCTCCTTTATTAAACTTCCGGTTGGATACCGCCCATTTGTGCCATTGAATGATGCAACGACCGCAAACTCACCCTTCGCGCTAACTTTATAAATTGTCCCATGACCATAGCTGTTTATATCACCCTCTGTCATCCCGTAAAACCAGCCGTCGCTCCCTTCTACAAGGCCGGTAACAGGTTCTAGAGACATATTTGTGCCGCCGCCAAACGAAAAGATTGTTTTGACATCGCCAGTGGCGGAAACGCAAAAAACCGTTCCAAGTCCAAACTGTCCTCCGAATGTTGTCGTCCCGTAAATGTTCCCGTTCCGCGCTTGCATCAAGCGCCCCGCTGGTTGAAAGCCGTTAGTGCCAGTGAACGAATTAAGAATCTTAAAATCGCCAGCGGCAGTCAGCTTGAATACTGTGCCGCCGTTGAAAACATCGGTAGTTTTGCTATACCCAGCACCTCCATACGCTGTTGTGCCGTAAAAGTTCCCGTTTTTGGCCAGAATCATCGCATTGGGCTCGTAACCGTTTGTGCCACCGAACAAGGAGCAAATGTTTGTGAAATCCCCGGCTGGAGTAACCCGGAAAAACGAAGTGAACGCCCCGTTCGGGCCACCTACTCCAGGCGACCCGTAAAAATTGCCATCCCTTCCCTCCACTAGCCCGGCGCTGGGGTAGTAGCCAAAAGAGCCGTCAAAAACAACTAAGACAGTGATTTGCCCGTCTGGCGCGATGCGGTATATGGTGCCATACCCATTTCCGCCTTCGAGGGCATCACCAACTGGTGTGACCCCATAGAGGCTCCCATCAGAAGTTCGCAACACCCCGCTAGCTGGCATTCCGGGGCCGGGAGATTCAAACGAATGCAAAACCTGCAGAGCCAATTCCTTGGCCCGGACATCAAAACCGACCGTTAGTATTGCAATAAATGTCACTAAGACCCGCAGATTGGAGGGTAACTTTGTTCCTGCAGTTGTGACACGAGCAAATAATGCCGAAAGTCCAGCGACTAATGACGTCATAATAATTTATTTTTCATGGTGTCTCTCTGTCAATATAGATCATAAAGGCTAACTGGCAATGCTGCCTAACGACCCAGCGACCCGGCGCACGGGACGCAACGATTGCAACCGCGACGCTCACGCCGGGTTCGCTGCAGCGCATGGTTAGCCAGCACAATCACGTTACACATGCTGAACTCCTCCGTCTGAACCTGCAAGAAACGTCGTGTGCCGACGACTCGCCTTGTTGCCCGACTCAAGATGCTCCCACGCCAAACGCAACGACTGCCTGCCACGCTCGAACTGGCGGTCGCGATAGTGCTGCTGTGCCTGCTCTGCGTGCTCCAGAGCAATGGTGAACCAGTTCTGGCGGGTCTTGTTCCGATTGCGTGCGAGCTTGTCCTGGATGCGCTCAACGAAATGCGCCAAGTGCTGATGAATGTCGGAATCAGACTCGCCCTCGCGCCAATAGGAGGCAACCATATAACAGCCCTGAATGTCCTCCATCGTGTTGTCATCGTGGAAAGGCATGGCGCGTGTGCTGGCTAACAGATAATGGACCACGGGGTATGTAGTCTATCTATTTTCACAAATTAATTTTTAGCCGGATCAAAGCTGTTTTCCAGCACGTAATTACATCATTTATCATCTTTTTGCCGGTTTTAGCAACCATGGCGGTCTGAAATTATCTCCGCATCTTTCCGCCTGATTCTTTTATCAGAGCCTCCTCAGGTCGGCTGCCACCATCCTTCCGCTCAACTTTAACCGATTTGCCACCGCCATTTTGACCTTATTTTGACCTAGTCAAAACGCAAAAGGCGCCTGTATTTACGGGCGCTTTTTTCGTTTAGACCCTTCAGCCGTTGACCCCCCGTGCTCTTTAACGGCCAATCGCATACCGCGATGGCTGGCAAATGAACTCAAAAAAACCAAAGGTCAGTGCCGGACCGGCCATCAGAAATCAGAGGTCGGAGGTCTGCGGTTGGATTTTCCCGCTGACGTGATGCTCACGAAGGAGGAACTGGCGGGAAAGCTCAGGGTCTCGGTGCGCTGCATCGAGAACTGGCAGCATGAGGGTTACCTGCCGTTTATCAAAGTGGCCACTGTCGTGATGTTCTATTGGCCGATGGTTCTCACACATCTTCATGCCCATTTCTCAGTCAGTCCGCGTGGCGTCGTCAGTCCGGTCACCGGGGAAAAGCTGAAAGCTGAAATCTGGAACGCTGAATTGACCCTACCTCACCCGACCTTCCCCATCCGATGGGGCGAGGGAGAAAAATTTTGGATGACGTTTCCCGGGGTGGCGCTCGGCGGACGGACCACCGGAGCTTACCCCGGGCTGATTTCGTTTACGCCTTCAGCGTATTAAATCTGCGCAAATTCATGAAATTCGTGTCAGAACCTTGGCGCGTTAAAACCCTTTCGCGTATCTGGCGTGGTTCGCGGTGAGTGAATCCGGCTCGACGGAGGGCCGGGCCGGACTCACATCGCCCCAACAGAATGAAGTCAGCGGTCCGTAGTCAGCAGTCAGGTAATAATTCTTGCCAGACACGGGCGGGTTCGTTTTGATCAGTCCGTGATTCACAGCGACCGTTCAAAACCAATCGGGAACAGTCCGATGCAGCACACTCTCGTTAGAACCATATGAGCATCGCCTTTTTTCATGACCGCAAAATCACGTCAGAGCAATTTGTGGATGTGTTGAACAGGTCAACGTTGGGCGAGCGGCGTCCAGTGGAAGACCGGAAGCGCATTGCTGACATGCTGGCCCACGCCAATCTCGTATGCACGGCCTGGGATGGTGAGCAATTGGTGGGAGTTTCCCGGTCGCTGACGGATTTCAGCTACTGCTGTTATCTTTCCGATCTGGCCGTGGATGCGGCCCACCAGAAGCAGGGAATCGGACGGGAGTTGATCCGGCTGACGCAATCCAGGCTGCATCCGCAGTGCAAGATCATCCTCTTGGCGGCGCCCAAGGCGGAGGGCTATTATCCGAAGCTTGGTTTTCAGCATTTTCACTCGGCCTGGGTTTTACCCGGTATACGATAATCTGTGCACCCAAGAAGTCGCCGGAGCTCCTAGGACGGGAGCCAGAGAGAGTAGAGGAATGCGGAGTGTGAATTGTGAATTGTAAATGGGAGATCTTACAGCTCGCGGTGACGCTCGCTCCAACGGGGTGTTTGGTGGATTGGTGGATGGGCAAAGGGCCAAGGACCAGAAGGCAAAACATTCAACATTCAACGCCCAATGTACAATGATGAGTAACGGAGCCAGTGAAGGGTGATGCGTGATGCGTTGAAGATGGAAGTGGGCGGTTGGCAGTTGGCAGTCGTCAGGAGGGACCAGAAGGCCCCAAGGCTGAAGCGGGGGAATATGCCACCGGGGATTGGCCGCGGCGGGGTCGTGAGTCAGAGCCTCCTGACGTCGGCTGCAACTATTCTAAAGCAGGTTTAGCTGGTGGGTGAGGCAACGGCGGGCAACGGCTCGAGGGGGAGGGTGAAGCTAAAGGTGGAACCCTGACCAACCACGCTCTCCGCCCAGATATCACCGCCCATGATCTGGGTGATTTTTTTGCAGATGGCCAACCCCATGCCGGTGCCTTCATGGCTGCGGGTGGACGAACTGTCGATCTGGCTGAACGGCTTGAAGAGGCGGCCCATTTTTTCGGCGGGGATGCCCGCGCCCGCATCCGCCACGCTAAAGCGCAATTGGGGACGTCCTTTGGGGTCCGGGTCGGCCGGGACGACCTTGATGGTTACGGGAACACCGGGATTAAATTTGATGGCGTTGCTGATCAGATTGACCAGCACCTGGCGTAGTCGGGCCTCATCGCACCAGATGACCGGCGGCACAGCGGGGTCGATGACGATATCCAGTTTCGCCGTCGGGGCGGCCCCGGAAATGCCGGCGCTGGCGGCGCCCTCCAGGCAGGGCCGCAAAGATGCGGGGCCGGGATTCAGCTGAACCTGGCCGGACTCGAGCGTTGAATAATCCAGAATATTATGAATAACCAATAACAAAGCCTCGCCGTTCTGCGAGATGAGGTCCAAAAACTGCCTTTGCCGGGCGGTGAGCGGCGTCTGGGACAACAAACTGGAGAAGCCCATGACCGCATTCATCGGGGTGTTGAGTTCGTGACTGATCACGCTTAAAAACTCGCTTTTGGCGCGATTCGCCGCCTCGGCCACGTCTTTGGCTGCCCGCAATTCGCGCGCGGTGAGGTCGCGTTCCACCAGGAGGGCGTCGAGTTCCCGGACCCGCTGCGCGAGTTTCCCGTTAATCTCGGTGATTTCGTTCCGGGCCTGCTCCAGACCGACCCGGGCGCCATCCAAGCCGGTCGCGCTATGCGCGATTTCGCGCTGCAAGCCATTGAAGCTCTCGGCCATTTCGCTGAGCTCATCCCGCGAGTTGATGGCCACGGGCTGGTAATCCACGCGCGCGTGCGCCAGGGCGAGGTTGCCCCGGCCCAGGGCGTCCATGGCGCGGGAAAATTCCGCGAGCGTGCCGGTGGTCAGCCGTCTGGCGGCTTTGGACACTTCCACCGCCGAATGGGCGATCATCCCCGGGAGGACCAGGCCGACGGTGATGGTGAGCATGGCCACCGCCACAAAGATGTCCGCCAGGAGCGCGAGCAGCCAGGCCTCGTGCGAGTTGACGTAGTGGACGGCAAACAAATAGCCGAACCCGTCCAGCGCCAGGACCAGCAGCATGGCCCCGGTGAGTTTGATGTGCAGGGTCCGGGCAATGCCGGGCAGACCCTGCTTGCGCCGGTCCGAAAATTTCCGCCAAGCATAGAGCGCCGCGCCCGAATAGGCAAACGCCAGCCCGATCAGCACCGTGCCCAGACCGAATTGCTGGAAGCCCAGCACGCACGAGACACCCCAGACGATTGCCGCCAGCAAGCCGATCGCAATGAATCCGCGCGGGGCGCGATAGGGCCGGGCCATGGCGGGTTGATCCCGGCGCAACAACCACACGGCGACGTTGGGCATGCCGATGCCGATCAAATAAGTGAAATTGGCGGAGGCCACCAGCCAGATGGGATCCCCGATGAGCAAGAACCAGATGGAAAAACCGGCGGTCAACAAGGTCGCCACCCAGGGCGCATCCGTGCGGGAACGCCAGCCGAGGAATTCCGGCACCAAGCCGTCATCCGCCAGCTGGGACAAGGTCCGGGACGCCCCGGCCAGCGGCTGCAAGGTGCCGTGAAACATATTGAACATCATGAACCAGATAGCGGCCGCCTTGGCGAGGCTGCCGAAGACGGGCGCGAAGGTGGGCCCGAGCACCTGGATCAAATCCTTCCCCAGCGCATCCGGTCCCAGCACGCCCAGCCACACCACCGGGAGGATCACAAAATAAACCGTGGCCATGAGGGCGCTGGCAAAGACCGCCCGCTTCACATTCTTTTCGGGATTGATGGTTTCGCCGACGTGACAGGTGGCGGCTTCGAACGCCGGCGCCGCAAAACCAATGAGGTAAAGGCCGGCCATGGCGCTGGAGAGTGCGCCAAACCAGCCGGGAAACGGGAGCGTCAGGTGAAAGGTGGCGGCCTGATGCCAATCCACCTTTCCGGCCAGCACGGGAGCCAGCCCGGAAATCAGCGCGAGGCAGGCGGAAACCGTTGCCATCGGCACGGCGAGCCGCCCCACCCAGCGGACCCCGATCAGATTCACGGCGGTGAAGCTGCAAACGATGGCGATCGCCATCAGATTGACCGGCACTCCGGGCAGATACCATTCATGAATGGCCGCCGCCGAAAGCAGGGCCGTCAGGCCGCACGTGGGCACCCAACCCCACCAGTAACAAACCCCCGTCAGATTGGCCAGGACCGGGCTGTAGGGTTTGAAGGCCTCCGCGCAGGTGGCGGCGATGCCGCCGATGCGGTTGGGATACATCAAAACCAGCTCAAGCCACCCGGGCATGGCCGCCCAGCTTAACAAGAGCCCCAAGATCAACAAAGGCACGGCGGCGCTGCCCTGGCCGGGAATCGGGTCCTGGCCGATAAACAAGGCCGCTATCAGGAACAGACTTTGATTGCTGCCACCCATGGCCATGGCCGTGGTGGCCAGCCAGCCGAGAACCCGCGGATGGGTCCGACCCGGCCGGACCGGACCGGCACTCAACACATTCATGGGGGCGCTCATTTAGAAACAATTTTACAAAAACAGCAATGCCCGTTTATTAAAACGGGTTCCACCTGATTTTGCAATGAATACACACTGCTTTTGCAATGCATCATAAACGGGACGGAGGAGCGGTTTACCCGGGGGCGTTCCGTTCCGACGGCCGGAGGCGGAAGCCCGGCCAGGGCAAAGGCGGCGCTGCCGCAGGGGAAAAGACCCATGGTTCATAAAGCCGTTAGCGCGGGTTAATGTTGGTTTCATATCAGGTGACTTGCAATTGCCGGAGGTAATTGCAATTGCCATGCCAGATTTATCTGACCGTGGGATACGACCCGGGGCCGCCGGTTTTCGGGTCTGGCGAAAAGGACCCGAACTGAAGCGGTTCGGGAGGTTCAAACCGCCGGGGCGGGCCGGATTATTTTCCATGCTGGTCCAGCCACCGGTTAAGGGCGGCCTCTGATTTTACGGCCAAATCACCCAGGGTGGCGTGCGCCATATTTTGTTGCCGGTCCGGGGTGGCAGATTCCAAATCGCCGAACAGGGCGGCCAGCCGGTCGAGCCCCAGCATGGCGGTGATGCCCTTGAGGGAATGGGCCGCGGTGGCAATCTCCTCCCGCCGGCCGTGCGCGGCGAGTTGCCGCAAGCGGGGAACCTCCTGCCGCAGATCACCGAGGAGACTACGGGCGATTTCACTGATATTTTCCGCACCCAAATCGCCGGCCAATTGTTCGAGCTTTACCGGGTCAAAAACCGCCCGGACCGCCGCCGAATCGGGTGACGTCAGCGCCACGGGGGGCGAAGGCCGGACATGGCGCAACAGGATTTGTTTGAGCTGGGCCAGAATGAAGGGTTTGGAGAGAAAATCATCCATTTGCGCCGCGAGGCAACGTTCGCGAGCCCCTTTCAGTGCGTTAGCGGTGAGGGCGATGATCCGCACACGCTCCGCCGCCGGCGTCTGGAGCGCGGCTTCCCGCCGCCGGATTTCGCGGGTGGCGGTGAAGCCATCCATCTCCGGCATCTGGCAATCCATGAAGATGAGATCGTGGCTGGAACGTTCCCACGCCGCGACTGCTTCGAGGCCATTTCCGGCATAATCTGCATGGCAATCGAGAGTCTCCAGCATATACATCATCATTTGCCGGTTGGTTTCGTTGTCCTCGGCCACCAGAATTCGCAGCGGTCGGCCGGAGGCGGCGGCATTTTTATATAAAATCTCCGTGTCCAGCACCGCAGAGGCCGGTTCGGATGCAGGCAGGGACTCGGCCGCCTCGACTTCCAGTTCGAACCAGAACAGCGAACCCCGGCCGGGCACGCTCTCCACGCCGATGCGGCCCCCCATCAACTCCACAATGCGTTTGGAGATGGCCAGGCCGAGGCCCGTGCCGCCGTAGCGCCGGGTAGCGCCGCGGCCGACCTGGGTGAACGGCTCGAAAAGCCGGGAGATTTCTTCCGGGGTCATACCCAGACCGGTGTCAGCCACCTCGAACCGCAATTGCAACCGGCCGGCCGCGAATTTGAGGGGGCGAACGCGGACGGTGACCCCGCCTTGCTGGGTGAACTTGATGCCGTTGCCCGCCAGATTCAACAGCACCTGACGCAGCCGGCCGTCGTCGGATTTTACCGCTGCGGGGAGGCCGGGGGAGAGCTCGGCCTGCAGCCTAATGCCGGCGGCAGCCGCGCGCGGCCGGAGGAGCTGGATGACACCGTCCAGCAGCATCGACAAACTGAATATCTGGTTTTCCGGCTGGAACAGCTGGTCCGACTCGATTTTGGAGAAGTCGAGGATTTCGTTGATGATGGCCAGCAACGCATTGCCGCTTTCCGCCACGGTGCGGACGAGAGTCGTCTGCCTCATATCCAGCGACGTCTCGAGCAGCAAGCTCGTCATGCCCAGAACGGCGTTCATGGGGGTGCGAATCTCGTGGCTCATCATCGCCAGGAATTCGCTCTTGGCGCGATTAGCCTGGTCCGCAGCCATCCTGGCCTGGTCCAATTCCGACTCCCGCCGCTTGCGGTCGGTGATGTCTTCCTTGATGCCCAGAAAATGCGTGATGCGGCCCGAGGCATCCCGGATGGGGGAGATGGAATCCGCCTCCCAATAGAGCTCACCATTCTTCCGCTGGTTCTGGAATTCACCTTTCCATTCCCGGCCCGCCGTGATGGTTTGCCACAGCTCCCGATGAATATCCGGATTGGTATGGCTGGTTTTCCAGATGCGCGGGTTCCCGCCGAGCAGCTCCGCCTCGCTGTAGCCGGTATCCTGGATGCACTTGGGATTCACATATTCAATCACGCCGGAGAGATTGGTGATCACGATCGCGACGGGACTCTGCTCCACGGCGCGGGATAATTTGCGGATTTTTTCCTCGGCCTGCTTGCGGGCGGTGATATCGCGAACCGTGGCCCACATGCCCGTGGTCTGACCGGCCGCGTCCTGGATCGAGAGCGTGCGCAACTCCACGGGGAACACAGTCCCGTCCCGGCGGCGATACTCCTTTTCATAAACCCCGGAATAGCCGCGCGGCAAGACCTGCTCCTGAACGATGCCGGCTTCGTAGGCGTGCCATTGCTCCGGCGTCAAATCCTCATACGTCAGCCGCACCAACTCCGCGTCCGGATAACCCAGCATTTGCGCATAAGCCGGATTGAACTCTTGAATCCGGCCGGACAGGTCCACGCTGACGATCCCATCGGTGATGGTTTCATAGAGCCGGCGGTATTTGTATTCGGACGCAGTCAACATCCCCGCCACCCGCTGGCGCTCGGTGATGTCGCGGCCGATACCCATCACGCCGATGATTTGCCCGCGGTCGTCCTTCCGGGGGAACAGGGTGATCTCGAGGCAGACCGGCTGCGGCAGGCCCGAATGCCCGCGCAACACGTAAGGCGTGACCGGTTCGCCCATCAGAATGCGCTGCAACTTTTCCAGCGCCAGCGGCAGATCATCGGGATGGACCAGCGGGGCAAAGGATTTGCCAAGCCAGTGGGCTGCCCCGAGGCCCGAGACAAGCTCCACGACAGGATTGACCGAAACAAAGGTGCCGTCCGGCGCCAGAATGAAAATCAGGTCGCGGGCGTTGGCAACCAGATTCCGGTAGAGTTCATCGGCCTCACGCTGCCGCTGCTCCGCCTGCTTACGCGCGGTGATGTCGCGGATCACTTTGGAGACCCCGATGATGTTGCCGAGGGTATCGAGGATGGGGGAAGCGGTAATCGAAACCTCCATCAGCCGCCCATCCCGGCAAAGGCGCACGGTTTCAAAATGGTCAATAATTTTGCCCGCCTTGATCTGGGCCATGAGCTTCACCTCTTCCGGCTGTTGTGCCGTCGGAATCAGGCGGAGAATGGAGGCGCCCACGATCTCATCGGCGCGATGGCCGAAAATCTTTTCGGCACCCAGGTTCCAGGAAGTGATGAGACCCGCCAGATCCACGCTGATGATCGCGTCGGCCGAGGAGGAGACGATGGCCGCCAGACGGGCCTGCGAAACCTCCGCCCGCTGGCGCTCGACCATTTCCCGTTTCAACTGTTGATTGAAAGCCTCCGTTTCCGTTTGCATCTGGAGCACATGCTGATGGGCGCGGCGGGTGGACCGGCAGATGAAGGAGATGAAAGTGCAGACCAGGATAAAGACGGCCAAAGCCAGTCCTTCAACCAGCGACATGGAACCCTTCTCAATCCAGAAGAATGCGATGGCCGCCGAAGCGGCGGTCGCCAGCAAGCCCGCCAGCAGCCCCCCATAAAGCGCCGCCAGCGTCACAGCGGGATAATAGAGCAGGTAAGGAACATTATTTCCGACATTAAAACCGCCAAAGCTCACCTCCCGGATTGCGCTGGTGACCGCGATAATCAGCAGCGCAACCAGCAGGCGGCGGGGAAGCCGGTGTTCCTTAAATTTCCAAATCATAAACGCCCATTGGTTGCGGGGCTGGAGGCGGATTCAACCCGCCCAGCATGACGAAGCGGGAGCCGGCCAGAATCAGTGGCCGGGGCAACGCTGTAAGCCCTGATGCCGAGACGGGCGACTACCGATGAGGTGACCCGGAACGCAGCGGCTGGCTGCGGGGAAATGTCTTGAATATTCAATGCTGAGTAAGCTCCTTTTTTAATTTAATCTCAGGCTACGGGGGGATTTGGCCAACTCCTAATCAACAAACGCAGACATTTTATCAGTGAGCGATGGGGAAAACCGGTTTCGCTGCGTGATGCGTGAGGGGTGAAGTGAGAACGGTGAAGTCAGAAGCCCGAAGTCCGCAGTCCGCGATCCAACGGTTTGGCGGAGTCTT
>Ga0007854_10001894_pt1 | contig 13209 bp, 8 predicted proteins | sample CryBogCBH12Aug08_FD_60382 | JGI IMG/M metagenome (GOLD analysis project Ga0007854, IMG submission 60382) | Freshwater microbial communities from Crystal Bog, Wisconsin, USA - CBH12Aug08 | ecosystem: Environmental > Aquatic > Freshwater > Lake | place: Crystal Bog, Wisconsin, USA | collected...
CGTATTGTCGGGCTGGAAATGGGCGCCGACGATTATCTGGCCAAGCCCTTCAACCCCCGTGAATTGCTGGCCCGAATCAAGGCGGTGTTGCGCCGCCTGCGTCCGCCGCAGTCAAACGGCGTCGGCGAAGTGGCCCGGTTCGATGGCTGGACCCTGGAACTGGCGTCCCGACGCCTGATCTCGGCCAGCGGCGCCGAAGTCGACCTGTCCACCGGCGAATATGAATTGCTGCTGGCTTTTGTCTCTCATCCCCGCCGGGTCCTCAGCCGCGATCGCCTGTTGGACCTGGCCCGCGGCCGCTCCGCCGTTCCTTTTGACCGCAGTATCGATATTCAGGTCATGCGCCTGCGCCGCAAGATCGAAAGTGACCCGCAGGAGCCAAGGCTGATTAAAACGGTGCGGGGCGGCGGCTATATCTTCGCGGCCGAAGTCACTTCATGACGCTTCGGTTGCGGCGGCTGATACCTGACAGTCTGGTCGGGCGCACCTTGCTGGTCCTGATCAGCGGCCTGGTCCTTTCGCAATTGGCGGGGGTTCTGCTCTTTTCCAGCAATCGCCTGGAGGCGACCAATCGCCTTGGCTACCGTCTGGCCGCCGAACATGTTGCATCGGTGGCGCATTTGCTGGAAGAATCCAATGCTGCCGATCGGCAGCGCGTCATGCAAACGGTTAATCAGCCCGGATTACGTATTGGCTGGGGGTCAACACCGATAACCGTCACCGATGGTGTCGGGCCCGCGGCAGAGGTGCGGGAAGAACTCATCCGCCGCCTACCCAACCATGAAATCCATTCGGACAGTGTCCTGCCGCCTGGACCGCCCCATGCGTCCCCACCCGAGAGCGGCCCTGCGCCCGGACCGGGAATTGGACCGGGTATCGGGCCGGGTCCCGGACATCCGCCACGGGGTGAAGGACCAATGCGTCCCCCCGATATTCGCGTCGCCATCGCCATCGCCGATGGCTCCTGGCTGAACTTCGTTCTGCCGCATCAACATCCTCCCGAACCCCTCTGGCGGCTGGCCTTCCTTGGCCCGCTTGGAACCGGCCTGCTGGTGGTGACCCTGCTCTCTGTGTTGGCGGTCCGTCGGGCCACGAAACCTTTGAACCTCTTGGCCCATGCCGCCGAACAATTGGGCCGGGACGTCACCGCTCCACCAATTCCAGAAAATGGGCCAAGGGAAGTCCGGGCTGCCGCACAGGCTTTCAATCAGATGCAGAGCCGTCTGAGAAAATTCATCGAAGACCGGACCCAGATGTTCGCCGCGATCAGTCACGATTTGCGGACCCCCTTGACCCGCATGAAATTGCGCGCCGAATTTGTTGAAGACGATGAGCAGCGTCAGAAGATGCTCCATGATCTGGACGAAATGGAGACCATGATCGCTTCGACCCTGGCCTTCGCCCGCGACGACACCACGCGGGAGGAGCGTCGGATGGTCGATCTGATGGCGGTGCTCAAACTATGCCAGGCGGATTTCGGGGGACAGCTGGCCGGGCCGGACCAATTGATGGTCAAAGCCGGACCCTTGGGATTAAAGCGCGCCTTGGGCAATCTGTTGGAAAATTCTGCGAAATATGGAAAGAACGCCCAGATCACGGTCTCGCTCAGTCAAGGCCAAGTGACGGTCTTTATCGATGATGAAGGCCCCGGGCTGCCGGTCGGTGAACTCGAACGGGTCTTCACACCCTTTTATCGACTGGAAACATCCCGAAACCGCTCCACCGGCGGAACCGGGCTGGGCCTGTCGATTGCCCGCTCGGTGCTACGCGCCCATGGCGGCGACGTCACCCTTGCCAACCGCGACTCCGGCGGCTTGCGGGCAACCGTCACCCTTCCGGCTTAAAGGGATCAGACGGATTCGTCTTTGATCCCTAAGGTGGTCAAAATCACCACTACGACCATCAGAACCGCCGTCAACGTCAGGCCGAGATAAATAGCAAACGAGAATGCGGAAATTTTAAAGACCGCCGTCCCGACGAAAATCGACATATAGACCACCAGCCCGACCAGAGCGAGCACCAGGGATCCAAGCGTCTTGGCAGTAGCGGACATAGCAACTCCTTTGCAACGGCGATAGACTAAAGCGGCAAACGCAGCGGTTCGGGCCCACTGTCCCAGAACCATACCCACAAAGATTTAACGGAATGGCAGAGATCTGTCCATATGACGATCGCCCCATAACCGAAAAGCTGTCAAAAAAAGCCGCTTGTTGCTGGCAAACCCCTTCAAGCAAGTTATGGTAGCAATCAGTCGTGAACCGACGAGCCGAAACCTTCCAGGGGGTAGGACAGCGTGAAAAGAGCGACAAAGGCCGCCAGATCACCTTTGGACAGCGCGCTGGATGCCGTGCTTCGGGCGGACCATGGCGATCCCTTCGGCTTTTTGGGGCTGCAGGAAGAAGACGGTGATCTGGTCTTACGGACCTTTCAACCGGGCGCCAGCGCCGTTCGGGTCATTGATTGTCTTGATGAAAGCGTCGTCGCCGAACTGCCCCGACTTCGCAGCGAAGGCCTGTTTGCAGGTCCCTTAGGCCGCCAACAGCGATTTGCCTACCGGCTGTCGGTGCTTTATGAAGACGGCCGGCATCGGGTCCTCGAAGACGCGTTTCGTTTTCCGCCGGTGCTGGGCGAACTGGACCTGCATTTGTTCGGCGAAGGCACGCATCTGCATCTTTATCAGCGTCTGGGCGCCCATCTTGCCACCCTGGAGGGCGTCGCCGGCGTCGCCTTCGTCGTCTGGGCGCCAAATGCCCGGCGGGTCTCGGTCGTCGGCGATTTCAACGGCTGGGATGGACGCGTTCATCCCATGCGATGCCGTCACGGGGTCTGGGAAATCTTCATCCCGGATATCGGTCCTGGCGCCCTCTATAAATATGAAATCTTGGGTAGAGATGGCGTTTTGTTGCCAACCAAGGCCGACCCTTACGGCTTTGCTGCGGAATTGCCGCCGCGCACCGCATCGGTGGTCGAAGATCTCGGCCAGTTTGCCTGGCAGGATCAGGACTGGATGACGCAAAGGCAGGCGGCCAACGCCCGCAATGCGCCGGTCAGTATTTACGAAGTCCATCTCGGCTCCTGGCGCCGGGTGCCCGAAGAAGCGAACCGGCCTTTAACCTACCGCGAGTTGGCTGACCAGTTGGGTCGCTATGTCAAAGAGATGGGCTTTACCCATGTGGAATTGCTGCCAGTCCATGAATATCCTTTTGGCGGCTCCTGGGGCTATCAGCCCGTTGGGCTTTACGCGCCGACCAGCCGCTTTGGCACGCCCAATGACTTCCGTTATTTCATTGACCGACTGCACCAGCTGGGAATCGGTGTTATCATTGACTGGGTTGCCGGCCATTTCCCCACCGATGCCCATGGCCTGGCCAATTTTGACGGCACCCATCTTTATGAACATGCCGATCCGCGCCAAGGCCTGCATCAGGACTGGAACACCGCCATATTCAACTATGGCCGCAACGAAGTTCTGAACTATCTGTATTCCAATGCCCTGTTCTGGCTGGACGAATATCATGTCGACGGCCTTAGGGTCGATGCCGTCGCCTCAATGCTTTATCTGGACTACTCCCGCGCGGCCGGGGAATGGATCCCAAACCCGCTTGGCGGCAACGAAAATCTGGACGCCATCGCTTTTTTGCGTCGGCTCAACCAAGTCGTTTATGCCGAACATCCTGGGGCCATGACCATCGCCGAAGAATCCACCGCCTGGCCGATGGTCTCACGGCCGGTCCATCTCGGTGGATTGGGATTCGGCTATAAATGGAACATGGGCTGGATGCACGACACTTTACGCTATATGAGCAAGGATCCGGTCCATCGCCGCTATCACCATCACGATCTGACCTTTGGCATGCTTTACGCCTTCCAGGAAAACTTTGTCCTACCGCTCAGCCATGATGAAGTCGTGCATGGCAAGGGATCGATCCTGGGACGCATGCCGGGAGATCGCTGGCAAAGATTCGCGAATTTGCGAGCCTATTATGCTTTCCTTTTTGCCCATCCCGGCAAGAAGCTGCTTTTCATGGGCGCCGAGTTCGCTCAGGAACGCGAATGGAATGCCGATGACAGCCTGGACTGGCATCTGCTGGAGGACCCCCTGCATCAGGGTGTAAGCCATTGCTTACGCGCCCTGAACACCCTGTACCGCCAGCACCCTGCGCTGCATGACATGGACTGCGACCCCCATGGCTTCGCCTGGATCGACTGCAATGACCGCGATAATTCGGTTATTTCCTGGGTCCGCATCGGCGCTGACCCGGCGCATTGCCTGGTCGTGGTGATTAATTTTACGCCGGTCGTACGCGGGTTTTATCGGCTGGGCGTTCCCAGGCCAGGCTGGTACAGCGAAGTGCTGAACACCGATTCGAGCTATTTTGGCGGCAGCAATGTTGGTCTGGACGGCGGTGTCAACGCCGAGGCGGTACCCTGGCATGGTCAACCCTTCTCTTTGCCACTGCGCCTGCCACCTTTGGGCGCCCTGTTTCTGCTGGCCCCATCGTGACAGAGCGAGAAATCCGGGTTAGGGTTAGCCTGGATTTCCAAAATCCGGGTTAGATCATGGTCGCCCGTCAACGCATTGCGCCAGGAAGTAATTATCCTTTGGGCGCCACCTGGGACGGTAAGGGCGTCAATTTTGCCTTGTTTTCCGCCCATGCCGAAAAGGTCGAGCTTTGCCTGTTCGATTCCGTCTCGCATCGCGAAATCGAACGCATTGCTTTGCCGGAATATACAGATCAGATCTGGCATGGATATTTGCCGGATTGCCGGGTCGGCCAACTTTACGGCTATCGGGTCTCTGGCCCTTATGACCCATCCGCCGGTCATCGCTTCAACAATCATAAGCTGCTGATCGATCCCTATGCCAAAGAGCTGGTCGGCCCGTTGCGCTGGTCTGACCATCATTTTGGCTTTCGAACGGATCATCCCAAAGAAGACCTGTCCTTTGATCGTCGTGATAACAGCCGCTTTCTGCCCAAATGCCGGGTGGTTGAAACCGCCTTTTCCTGGGGCAATGATCGTAGGCCCGCCATTGCCTGGCCGGAAACCATCCTATATGAGGCGCATCCTGGCGGCTTGACCATGCGCCACCCCCTGGTCCCCGACGATTTGAAAGGAAGCTTTCTTGGTCTGGCCCAGCCGGCGGTCATCGATCATATGGTCAAATTGGGGATCACTACCCTCGAACTGCTGCCGGTGCAGGCTTTTGTCGACGAACGCCTGCTGGTTGCCCGCGGTCTGTCCAATTACTGGGGTTATAACCCGCTCGCCTTTTTTGCCCCGGATCCGCGCTATTATCGTCGTTCGGCGCAGGGCGATTTCAAGACGATGGTCGAACGCCTCCATGAAGCCGGCATCGAGCTGGTGCTGGACGTGGTCTATAACCATACCGCCGAAGGCAACCAACTGGGGCCAACCCTGTCGATGAAAGGCATCGACAACGCCTCTTATTACCGTCTGATGCCGGGCGATCCGCGCTATTATGAAAACTTTTCCGGATGCGGTAACAGTTTGAACCTGACTCACCCGCGCGTCTTGCAGCTGGTCACCGATTCGCTGCGCCACTGGGTCGAGGATATGCATGTGGATGGATTCCGCTTTGACCTTGCACCGTCCTTGGCGCGCGGCCATAGCGGTTTTGATCCGGGATCAAGCTTTCTTGACGCGGTGCGCCAGGACCCGGTGCTAAGCCGGGTCAAACTGATCGCCGAGCCGTGGGATCTGGGCGGCGACGGCTTCCGGCTCGGCGCCTTTCCCCCCGGCTGGGCGGAATGGAATGGCCGTTATCGGGACACCGTGCGCCGGTTCTGGCGGGGCGACTCCGGGCTGATCGGCGATCTCGCCTCCCGCTTAACCGCATCGTCAGATCTGTTTGGCTGGGGCGGCCGTAGACCTTGGGCCAGCGTCAATTTTGTAACCGCCCATGACGGCTTCACGCTCAAGGATCTGGTCACCTACAATCAGAAACATAACGAAGCCAATGGCGAAGCCAATCGCGATGGCACCGACGGAAATCTCTCGTGGAATTGCGGAACGGAAGGCGAGACTGAAGATCCGATAATCAACGCGCTACGCCTTCGACAGAAGCGTAACTTTTTGGCGACACTCCTTTTGTCCCAGGGCGTGCCGATGCTGCTGGCCGGGGACGAAATGGGGCGCAGCCAAGGCGGCAATAACAATGCTTACTGCCAGAACAATGAAATTGGCTGGATCGATTGGGCTAATATTGACGAGAACCTGCTTTCTTTTGTTAAGCAATTGATTAAACTTAGAAAAACTCATTCGATTTTTCGCCGCGACGTCTTTTTTAGCGGCGAAGCCCTTTCCGGCCGCCCCCTTAAGGACGTAACCTGGATTACCCCTGCCGGTGGAGAAATGGCGCCCCATGATTGGACCGCGCCGTTTGCCAGATCGCTTGGCTTTGTCCTTGCTGCCGAACCGGATTGCGAAAAAACCAAAGGGGATGTCTTTGCCGTGCTGATGAATGCCTATGTCGAACCTCTGGTTTATACGTTACCAGGACCAGCCCCCGGTAAGCTCTGGGACGTCAAATTAGACACGGCCCTTCCCGGCGGCATTGGCCTGTCCGGGGCGGCGCCGGCGCGCGAACATTATGTGGTTCAGCCCCACTCTTTGGCGGTTTTGCAGCGGAAAGCGCCTGGTCGGGGAGGCGAAAAATGACCTTAAGCGCATTGGATCGTCTGGCAAACCTGGCCGGCATTGAAGAGGGATGGTGGGACTTTTTCGGGCAGTATCGGGTCGTCTCGGACGCAACCAAACGGGCCTTTTTGTCGGCCATGGGTTTTGCCATCGAAAGCGAAGAAGCCCTTTTGCAAAGTCTGGCGGACCTCGAGTCACGATCCTGGCGCCGCTGGCTTGAACCGGTGCTGGTGACCAAAGAAAACGACGCCCCCCCGACAATTTTGCTCTCGCTGGCGGCGGATCATCCCGATGAACCGATGCGCTGGAGCCTGCAAGAAGATAACGGCACCTTGCACCGGGGCCAGGCCGATCTCGGCCAACTGCCGGTCATCGGCCAGTTCCAGGCGACGGATCGGCTGTACCGCAGGCTGGGTTTATCCCTGCCGGGCATGCCCTGGCCAGGCGTCCATCTCTTTCATATCGAAACCGACAGCGGCATTTGCGCCAGCATGACGTTGATCGTCGCCCCGGCACAGGCCCATTCGCCTGGAGGCAACCCCAAGCGGTTTTGGGGCTTTGCCACGCAGCTTTACGCCCTGAACGGTCAGGAAAACTGGGGTGTCGGCGATTTTTCTGCTTTAGCCGCGCTGGGTCGTCAGGCCGCCACCCTGGGGGCCTCAACCATCGGCATCAACCCCCTGCATGCCTTGTTTGCCAACCAACCCGAGCGGTTCAGTCCCTATTCGCCCTCCAGCCGGCACTGTCTGAATATCGTCTATATCGATGTCGCGGCGGTTCCGGAATTCCGGACCAGCCCTCAAGCGCAGGCCTTGTTTCACCAGCCTGCCTGGCAAAAGCGTCTGGCCCCGGCCAAAAGCGCAAAACAGGTGGACTACCCCTTGGTTGGCCGCCTCAAGCGGGAAGTCCTTGAACGGGTCTGGCAATCCCTGTCCCAAGGCGAGTCTCCTGAGCGGCTGGCGGCGTTCCGTAGTTTTCAGGCCTCGTCCGAACAGAGAATCGGGCCGTTTGCCACCTTTGAGGCATTGCAGGAATTTTTCATGCAAGGCCCAAAGCCCCGGAGTTACTGGCGGGACTGGCCAAAAAAATACCAGGACCCCGAAAGTAAGGCGGTGACCCAATTTGCGCGTGCCCACAAGGATCGTATCGATTTCTTTTGGTATTTGCAGTGGCTGGCCGAAGAGCAGTTGGAACAGGCGCAACAGGCCTGCCGCACGGCCGGGATGGCGCTAGGCCTTTACCGGGATCTGGCGGTGGGGATCGCCGGGGATGGCGCCGAAGCCTGGGCCAATCAGGCGCTGCTTTGCCTTGGTGTTTCGGTGGGGGCACCGCCGGACCCGCTGAATCTGGCGGGTCAGGACTGGGGCTTGGCGCCGTTTAATCCCCTGGCGCTCAAAGAGGCCGCTTACCAACCCCTGCTGGCGGTACTGGAAGCCAATATGTCCCATGCCGGTGCCCTGCGGCTCGATCACGCCATGAGCCTGCAGCGCCTCTATTGGGTGCCGCGCGGCTGCAAGGCGGACGAAGGGGCCTATGTCCGGTATCCGGTCGACGATCTCTTCCATCTTGTCACCTTGGCCAGTGCACGGGCGCAGTGCCTGGTCATCGGCGAAGACCTTGGTACGGTCCCCGACGGATTTCGCGCGCGCATGGCCGAACGCGACATCTTGGGTTACCGCCTGCTGGTCTTTGAACAGACCGAGGACCGCTTTAAGCGCCCCGATGAAATGAGCGAACAGACCCTGGTGGCCTTGGGCACCCATGATCTTCCCAGCCTGGGGGGCTGGTGGGCCGGAATCGATATTGCTGCCCGCACCAGGCTTGCCCTCTATCCTAAGGCGGCCATGGAGGAGGAGGAAGCCAGGGAACGCGCCACCAGCCGCCTGCGTCTGGTGGCCGCCCTGGCCGAAGAAAAGCTGCTGGACCCCCACTTTCCGACCACCGCCCCCTTGAGTGTGAAACAGTGTCAGCAACTGGCACACGCCCTTTACAATTACTTGGCGCGCTCGCCAGCCCGCCTGCTGATGGTGCAGTTCGAGGATGTGCTGGGCTTGTCCATGCAGTTGAATCTGCCCGGCACCGTCGATCAGCATCCCAACTGGCGCTGGCGCTTTTCGCTCGATCCGGCGGCAATGACCTCCGAGCCCAGTCTGAAACGGCTGGCGGACCTGCTGTCGTCCCATATAAGCTAAGCCCTTGACCTTAAGGAGAATTATACATGGCAAGGACCGTCACGCCACTGCCACCGTCCCATCGTTCGGCCGGCAATGATGTCTCTGCCATCAAGCAAAGCCTGATTGATCACCTGGTTTATTCCGTCGGCAAGGACCCGCTGCAGGCCACCTCGCGCAGCTGGTATCTGGCAACCGCTTATGCCTTGCGCGACCGCATGATCGACCACTGGATCCAAAGCATGCGGGATTACGAAGAGCGCGACGTCAAGCGTGTCTATTATCTGTCCATGGAATTTCTGATCGGTCGGGCCCTGACCAACGGCATGATCAATCTCGGCATTTATGACGCCTTCCGCGAAGCGGCCAGCCAGCTGGGCTTTGAGCTCGACGAATTACAAAGCTGGGAGGTCGAGCCGGCCCTGGGCAATGGTGGTTTGGGGCGGCTGGCCGCCTGTCTCGTCGACAGCATGGCCAGTCTGGGCATGCCGGGCTTCGGCTATGGTATTCATTATGAATTCGGCATGTTCACCCAACATATTGAAAAGGGCTGGCAAGTCGAAGCCCCTGAAAACTGGTTGCGCTTCGGCAATCCCTGGGAATTTCAGCGCCCAGGAGTCATGTATCCGGTCCGCTTCGGCGGAAGGGTCGTGCGCTATTGGGATGGCCAGGGACATTGGCATCATCAATGGGTTGATGCCGAGGAAGTGATGGCTATGGCTTATGACATCCCGGTGCCCGGCTATGGCGGCAAGACGGTAAATAACCTGCGTTTATGGGCAGCAAAATCGACCCGGGAATTCAATCTAAAATATTTCAATCAAGGGAATTATATAGAGTCGGTTCGAGACAAGAATGAAACCGAAAATTTATCAAAAGTTCTTTATCCAAACGATGCAACCGCGAATGGAAAAGAGCTGCGGTTTCGCCAGGAATTCTTTTTTGTTTGTGCCTCTTTGCAGGACATCATTGCAAGATTTCGGGTGTCTCATCAAAATTTTGACGAATTGCCTGACTTTGTCGCCATTCAATTGAACGACACACATCCGGCGATGGCCATTGCCGAACTGATGCGGGTTCTACTGGACGAACATCACCTGGTCTGGGAACGGGCCTGGTCGATCACCACCCGAACCTGTTCTTATACCAATCATACCTTACTGCCCGAAGCCTTGGAAACCTGGGCGGTCGCGCTGTTCGAGCATTTGCTGCCGCGCCATCTGGAAATTATTTACGAAATCAATGCGCGCTTTCTCAGCACGGTGCGCCATCGCTGGCCGGGCGAACCCGATCTGTTGCGGCGGATGTCGCTGGTCGATGAAGACGGGGACCGCCGTGTCCGCATGGCCCATCTGGCCGTGGTGGGCTCGCATAAGGTCAATGGCGTCGCGGAAATCCATACCGGCTTGATGAAAAGCACGATCTTCGCCGACTTTGATCGCTTTGAGCCGGGAAAAATCATCTGCAAAACCAACGGAATTACGCCCCGCCGTTGGCTATTAGCCGCCAATCCGCAGTTGGCCAAATTGATCACCAGCGCCATCGGGCCAAATTGGATCAACGATCTCACTCAATTGCAGAAACTGGTCCCGCTGGCCGAGGATGGCGGCTTTCGGGCCGCTTTCGTTGCCGCAAAGCGCGCCAACAAGGAACGGTTGGCCCAGTTGATTGAACAGCGGCTGGGGATCACCCTGAACACCGACTCGCTGTTTGATGTCATGGTCAAGCGCATGCATGAATATAAGCGCCAACTGCTCAATATTCTGCAGGTGATCGCCCGATATAATCGGATCCGCACCAATCCTTCCGCTTCTTTTGTCCCGCGGACCGTCATCATTGGTGGCAAGGCGGCGCCGGGCTATCAGATGGCAAAACTGATCATCAAACTGATTAATGACGTGGCTGACGTCATAAACAATGATCCGCTGGTCAACAACCGTCTGAAATTGGTTTTTGTTCCCAATTACAATGTCTCGACCGCAGAAATTATTATCCCGGCGGCGAACCTATCCCAACAGATCAGCACGGCCGGCACCGAAGCCTCTGGCACTGGCAATATGAAACTTGCCCTCAATGGCGCCCTGACCATCGGCACCTGGGATGGTGCCAATGTTGAAATTTGCGAAGAAGTCGGTGAAAGCAATATGTTCCTTTTCGGGCTGACCGCCGATGAGGTCGCCGCCACCCGACGTAAGGGTTGGGACTCCCAGGCGGCCCTGGCAAAAAACCCGGTCCTGGCTCAGGTCCTTGAGATGATCGGCAATGGCTATTTCTCGGACGACGAACCGGATCGTTTCCGACCCATCCTTGACAGTCTGACCCTTGGTGGCGACCCCTATCTGCTGACGGCTGATTTTCCGGCCTATCTGGCAACGCAGGACCAGGTCGATAAATTGTTCGTCAATACGGCGGAATGGGGGCGGCGGGCCATTCTGAACGTCGCCAGAATGGGAAAATTCTCGTCGGATCGCACGGTCGCCGAATATGGCCAAGAGATCTGGGGCGTCCCGCCAAAGATTTATCCTGCTTAACGGGTCAAAGCCTCGCCGGCTTCCACCGGCAGGTCCATGGCCCGGGGCAGCGTCTTTGCCGCCGCCGCCTCGGGCGTTTTGACAGCGTGCTCGTCTTTTTTGATGCGCGCCTCGATCCCCCGGATGTCATCCGCCGAAAGGCGCCGCTTTAAGGCGTCTATGGCGATTTGCGGCTGAAAAGCCATATCATGTTCCTGCAATTCCACAGCATCGCCATTTTGCGAACGGCGATACCAATAATAGGCAGCCAACGGATCGGCGGGCAGACCCCAGCCGGCCTCGCAGGCGGCCCCCAGCATATATTGGGCGGCCGACTGATTGTGTTCCGCGGCCTTTTTCAGCCATTTGATCGCCTCTTCCGGGTCGCGAGCCACGCCCCGCCCCCGCAAAATCATCCGACCGACGGCATATTCAGCATCGGCTTGTTGACCGCTGGCCGCCGCTTTGCGGTAAAGCCGCAAAGCTTCATTCAGATCCTTGCGACCGGATTTCCCGGTTTCATACATGAGTCCCAGCGCATAGAGCGCATCGGCATTATTGGCTAAGGCGGCTTTCTCGTACCATTCCTTGGCCTTGCCCAAATCAGCCGACACACCCAGGCCAAATTGATATAAATAGCCCAAGGAATATTGAGCCGCCGCCTGGCCGGCTTCGGCGGCCGGGGCCCAAATCTCCATGGCTTTGGAATAATCGCCACGCTGCAAGGCCGAGACCCCCTCGTCAGTCTCGGCCAAAACAGAGGCCCCCTGGGCCAAGCCCAAAAGCACCAGACTCAACAGGAAGTGTCGCTGCACAATCATGGTCTGTTTATAAACGGCAGGACTCGCAAAGTCACGCCTTCGACCTCGTTCAGCTTCGGTCATGTTTTTTTATAATTACCCGCAATGGCTGTATCTGTTCTTAAGAAATTTTCTATCACCGGCCACTCTATAAATAGCTTGTTGCCTTTACCCCCATAAAATTGCAGGATTAGCTAGGTCCGATGCTCAGCGACGGGGAGGGTCTGAGTGCATCAGTTCCGCTTAACCATTGCGGCCTTTCTTGCTTTTCTGGTCCTGTTAACCGCCCTGGATGCCAGGGCGTTGCAATGTGTGCCATTTGCACGGGAAGTATCGGGGATCAGCCTAAGGGGGGATGCCTGGACCTGGTGGACCGCGGCCCTTGGCCAATATGACCGCGGCCAGGCCCCACAGGTCGGCGCCGTGGTTGTCTTTAAAAAGCATGGCGGTATGCGCTATGGACATGTCGCGGTCGTAGCCCAGGTCATCAGCAGCCGTGAAGTTCTGGTAAACCATGCCAATTGGGCGCCCCATCGGGGCAGTGGTCGGGGTCAAATCGCCAAGATGGTGGCGGTTACCGATATATCGCCGCGCAATGACTGGACGGAAGTCCGCGTCTGGAATGCCATGACCGGGGATTTTGGAACAAAGGTCTATCCCACTTATGGATTCATCTATGCGAGAGCCATGACAAGCCCTTACGGGACGGGACAAAACGACAGTTTTGTTTCCAGTCTTTCGCAGGATTCGCTGCTGGTCATGGCCCAATCGTCGACACTGATCGAACCGGTCGCGGAAAAACGGCCCAGCGCGCCTGTCCCACCCGTTGCTAAAGCCTCGGTCGCGCCCCTTGAAGCCCTGGCCGATCTTGACGACATCGGTTTGGCCAAGCGCTTTGGATCTGGCCGTTACTAGAGCGCTTCAGTTTTAAACTGAAGCACTCTAGAACTCATGTGAGAACGAAAAATCTCCGATTTTTCAATGCTCAAGCGCCGCTCTGGGTAACAGGGGCAAAACCCCGGGCACTCAAGCTGGGTAACGCGCCGCAATTAGTTCGGGGAGGCTGGG
>Ga0007854_10001897_pt1 | contig 13189 bp, 12 predicted proteins | sample CryBogCBH12Aug08_FD_60382 | JGI IMG/M metagenome (GOLD analysis project Ga0007854, IMG submission 60382) | Freshwater microbial communities from Crystal Bog, Wisconsin, USA - CBH12Aug08 | ecosystem: Environmental > Aquatic > Freshwater > Lake | place: Crystal Bog, Wisconsin, USA | collected...
AGAATTGCAAAAACTCAGGCAAGGCGTGCTCGAGCGCGCCCTTCCAGGGGCTAATATAGGTATCAGCAACAACACGCATAGCGAGTTACTCATTTTGTATTGTCTCGCTTTAGGTGTATCCAACCGCGGTTACTTTGTCAATTTGTGACTGCCTTCGCAGCCAAAGAATTTTTTTCCGGCCTATCGCTGGGTTTGGGTTTATCCCGGCTGCGCCGGCAACACCGGCGGGGAAAGGGTGTGGCGCCCTCACCAAAGCCGGCGAACCCCGTAACGATCGAATGCCGATTCATTGGAGATCAAGACCATCCCCTCAAGCATCGCCTGCGCCATCAGCATGCGATCAAAGGGATCCTTATGAGGCCCGGGAAGGCTGCCAGCAACCTGTCCATGCCGAAGACTGATCGGCAAAGCTTTAAAGCCCTGGCTGGCAATGATCGCATCCAAATCGTCAATCAGGGATGTGACATCCGGCAGTTTCCCGATCCGAAATTTGGTTGCAATCTCCCAGGCTGTGGCGGCGCTGATATAAATTGCATTTTCTTCATTGCCGATGGCCGTCCTGGCGGGTTGAGAAAGGCCAGGATCGCCCGCAAGCCACCAAAGAAGCGCATGGGTGTCGAGCAAAAGCGCCGCCATCACAGACCCCAGAGGGCCAGTTCGTCCTCGGGTAGCGGGTCAAAAAAACTGTCGGCTACCGACAATTTGCCCTTCAATGCGCCGAATTGCCGCTTGCTGACTGTCGGCTTCAGGGGAACCAGCTTGGCCACCGGCTTGGCTCCGCGCGCCAGGACGATCTCCTCGCCGGCTTCAACCCGCGCGATAAGCTGCGACAAAGTCGTCTTAGCGGTATGAATCGTTACGGCATCCATTTCGGCCTCGCAAATTAGCTAGGAAAGATTAGCTAAACTCAGGGGGGCTGTCAAGACTCCCAGGGCTTGGGCAGTCTTGGCGGAAAGGCCAGCCCGCCCCGCGGGCTTTCCAGGGTCAGATTCGGGTTATAAAAAGGATCCCGCAACAGGGCCTGACCCCAGCGATCGCGCATGAACTGTTCTTCCCGGCGGCAGCGGGCCAGTTGCTCGGCGGTCAAATCGCTGCCGCGGCTGGCCGATTCCAGATGATAGAGTTCGGCAAACGGGGTCCAGATAATGCGATAGCCCTTTTCCCGGATACGCAGACAAAAATCCACATCATTAAAGGCCACCGCCAGCGCTTCATCCAAACCGCCGACTTCGGCAAAGACCTCTTTGCGCAGCAAAAGACAGGCCGCGGTCACACAGGAAACCTCGCGGACCAGATTGACATCCTGATGATTGCCCAATTCCTGGCGCGGCAGAAATTGATTGATATGGCCGGCAATCCCGCCCATGCCAATAACCACGCCGACATGCTGGATGGTGCCATCGGCATAATAAAGCTTGGCCCCCACGGCGCCGACTTCCGGACGGCAGGCCTGACTGGCCATTTCGCGCAACCAATCGGCATGGATGATCTTGATATCATTATTGAGCAGGCAAATCAGGTCCCCGCTGGCCTGGGCCACCGCACCATTATTCAGGGCGGGATAGTTAAACGGCCCCCCATGATGCAAAACCCGCACGCCACGGCGCTTGAGCTGGGCAAAATAGGCATGGCTGGCCGGATGCTGGCTGTCATTATCGACGATGATAATCTCGTAATCGGGGTAATCGGTGCCGTCCAACAGACCGTCAACACATTGGCGCAGCAATTCAACCCGGTCCCGGGTGGGGATGATGAGCGAGACCCGGGGCGCGGGATCGGGCAAGGGATAGCGGACCCGCTGATAGCGGTCATCTTCGGTGATCGGAGTCACTGTGGCCTTTATGGCCCGCCTGGCCAGATGCTCGGTCACCGCCCGCCTGGCCGAATCGGTGGCCGCCGACAGACTGACATGCGAAAAAGAGGAAGACAGCTGGCGCCAGTGATACAGCACCCGGGGGATATGCAAAATCTGCGACGGGCGCAAGCGCTCGACCACCCGTAAAACCAGATCATAATCCTGGCCGCCCTCAAAGCCCGGACGAAGCCCCTCGAGCTCGGTCAGCAGGCTGCGCCGGACCGCACAAAGATGGTTGATGAAATTCTGGCTGTAAAAAAAATCCTCATTCCAGTCGGGCTTGAAATAAGGATCAAAATGATGCCCCCCCAGATCGATTTTGTCTTCGTCGCTATAGATCAGCGCCGCATCGGGATGGTCGATAATCGCTTTGGCCAGAACAAAAAGCGCCTCGGGGGGGATTTCGTCATCATGATCCATGAAGGCGACGAAATCACCGCTGGCCATCGACAATGCCTGATTGGTGGCGGCGACAATGCCGCCATTGGCCGGCCGATAGTGCAGTTTGATGCGGGCATCGCTGGCGGCCAGTTCGGCCAGCGTCTCGATCACCAAAGGATCATTCGAGCCATCATCGACGACGCAGAGCTCCCAATGCGGATAGATTTGCTCGCGTACCGAAAGGATGGCCCGGCGCAGCAGGATATCCGCCGGATTATAAACCGGCATCACCACCGAGATCAGCGGGCGCAGCGCCAGCTTGGGCAAGGCCGCCTGGATCGCGTCCCGGTCATCCGGACGCAGGCGGCCATAAAGCCGCCACCAGACCCGATAGCCCGGCAATCCGGTGATCTTGCGCAAAGTCGCCTTGAAACCATGGGCCCGGTAATAACGCAGACCCCGCCCCACCAGATGCACAGCATTGCTAAGGGCCTCGGACAAAGATGTGGCGCGGCGGCGGCGGCGGCCATAGGGGGTCGGGGGCATGGGCTCCTCGGCTGACAGATGCCGGGCGGACTATAACGCCAGCAACCCGGATCTGCCCAGGCCAAAGCAAACTCATGACCCCGGACTGGCCGTCCTAATTTTTCTCGGCTATGGTCGCCAGGGCCGATTCACCCGGCCTGTGATGGAGAGTTCAGATTATGACCAAACGCGCCCTGATCACCGGGATTACCGGCCAGGATGGAGCCTATCTCAGCCGGCTTTTGCTGGAACGGGGCTATGAGGTATGGGGCGCGGTGCGGCGAACCGCCTCGATCAATAATTGGCGGCTGGTCGATCTGGGCATCGCCGGCGATGTCCAGTTCATCGAGTTTGATCTGCTGGAATTTTCCAATGTTCAGAAAGTCATAGAAAAAACGCGCCCGGACGAAGTCTATAATCTGGCCGCGCAAAGCTTTGTCTCGGCCTCGTTCGAACTGCCGATCTATACCGGTCATGTCGATGGCATGGGGGTGACCCTGATCCTTGAGGCCATCCGCCAGGTTTCGCCGGGCACCCGCTTTTATCAGGCCTCGTCGTCGGAAATGTTCGGCAAAGCGCAAGCGGTGCCGCAACGGGAATCGACCTCTTTTCATCCGCGCAGCCCTTACGCGGTGGCGAAATTGTACGGCCATTGGATCACCGTCAATTATCGCGAATCCTATGGGCTGCATACCTGCTCGGGCATTCTCTTCAATCACGAATCGCCTTTGCGCGGCAGTGATTTCGTTACACGCAAGATCACTTTGGGTCTGGCCCGCATCAAACGCGGCGAGGCCAGCGAATTGCGCATGGGCAATCTGGATGCCAAGCGCGACTGGGGTTTTGCCGGCGATTATGTCGAAGGCATGTGGCGGATGGTCCAGCAACCGGAGGGCGATGATTACATCCTGGCCACCGGCGAAGTGCATTCGGTACAGCAATTTATCGATCGCGCCGCCGAAGCGCTGGGCATTCCGCTGGTCTGGGAGGGCGAGGGCTGCGACAAAATCGGGATCGACCGCAAGACCGGCAATCGGCTGATCAGCATCGATCCCAGTCTATTCCGCCCCGCCGAGGTGGATATTTCGGTGGGCGATGCCAGCAAGGCGCAAAGCCAGCTGGGCTGGCAGCGCCAGATGTCCTTTGCCCAACTGGTGGAAGAGATGGCCACCCGCGATGAACAGCGCCTGCAGGACGGCAGCCTGCGCTATTGATCAGCCGCTTAATCAGCCAGCCGCTGCCTGCCGGATATCATGACGGGCCTTCATCGGGGCCAATTGACCCAACGAGATCAAATGGGCATAGATCAGCGGCAAGGCCCCACTGCGCCGCAGATCAAGAATCGTGGCATCGGGCAAGGCGTCGAACAAAGCCTGATTCACCGCCTGCAGACCGGCAACCGGCTTGTCCTCCGGGCTGGCATTGGGGCTTAAACTGACCGACTGCAGAATGCCGGTGGCGGCGATTTTGGCCACCAGATCACGGGTTGGCCGGGTCTGACTGTCCAGACTAAGAACGTTCTGCAAGGCCCGCCCCACCGGACTGGCCTGGTCCGAGGCCTCGTCGGACCCAAACAGCGGGACACCCTGATCGTCAGACAGTAAGCCGCAGCTGTCATCGATAAACAGCCCCGGCGTGCCATCGGCATTGTTTTGCGCAACAAAGGGAAAGCGGTTCAGAACCGCCGGCAGATAAACCCCCGACCAGGCCCCGTTGCTTTCGACAAACAGATTGTCAACCCCGTTTAAGCTCATCAGCGCAACCGGCACCAGCATATCGCCCTGGCCGGAAAATAAAATCGGGACCCCGGTGGCGGCGCTGTAGAATTCAGCGGCAACAATTTCACAAAGCGGCGTTTTCGCCGCAAAGGCAAAAGAGGTTACCGGCTTCAGTTTTTTGTCACCAAGAGTGGCCCGGTTTACGGGGATCAGCGCCATGGCAGTGTCTCTCTTCCTGCTTGTTTTATGCGATCAGAATGCTTTTTGCCGAGCCTGGCCGAAGTAACCGGCGGGGCAAGGCGGCGCACTATACACAGATTGACCAAGGTTGGCTAGGCGGCGGCGCTGCTGCTGTTACGACGGGCAAACTCGTCCAAGGCCAGACGCCAGATCAGTTTTCCCTGCACCCGTTCATCGGCAAGAATCTGCCGTAACAAAGAGGGCGGGATATTTTGAATCCATTCACGAAGCATGTCGCACCAAAAATTGCTGCACTGCACAATAATATTGGCGTTTTTACCAAAAAGGCAAGCCCTTCCGTGAAAAATCGGCGCAAACCCCCAGATTTTGCGGGTAAATTCATGAACTCTTCATAAATCTAGGGTGGCGGCGATGGCGCTAAGCCCTTCGCGATAGCTGGGATAGCGTAAAGTGACGCCCAGCTCATTATGCAGCCGGTCATTCCGCACCCGCTTATTGTCGGCCCAGAAGCTTTGCGCCATGGGCGAAAGCGGGACCTGGTCGAAGGGAACCAAGGGCGGCGGGTCGATGCCCAGCAGGCGGGCGGCAAACGCGATAACATCCGGGGACGGCGCCGCTTCGTCATCGCAGACATTATAGATCCGTCCGGGCCGCGGTGCCTGCATCGAGGCCAGCAGGACCGCGGCGATATCGTCGCGATGAATACGGCTGAACCATTGGCCCGGTTTAAGAATGCGCCGGGCGGTGCCGGCCTTAAGATCATCCAGGCTGCTGCGCCCGGGGCCATAAATTCCGGCCAGACGAAAGATATGAACCGGCAGGCGATCCGCCAGGGCCAGCCAGGCTTGTTCTGCTGCGACCCGCCATTGGGCCCGGGGTGACGAGGGCTTCGGCGGTGTGCTTTCATCCACCCAATCGCCGCCATGATCGCCATAGACGCCGGTGGTCGACAGATAGCCGATCCAACGCAAAGACGGGGCCATGGCCAGCAGCGCATCGCCGCAGCCGTCCAGCACCGGGTCGCCCTCGGCATCGGGCGGAATAGAGATCAATAAATGGGTGACGCCCTGCAAGGCCGCCTCGGGCAATGGATGGCGGCGCTCAAAAAGCCATTGACCGGGTTGAGCGCTGCGCGCGGTTCCGCTGACCTGCCAGTGCGCAGGATCCAGACAGGCGGCCAGGGCCTGGGCGCTATAGCCGAAGCCAAAACAGAAGAGACGCTGGGTCACGCTGGTCCTTGAAAAATTTTGCGCCAGCTGGGACTGTAGTCTTCCCTTCCCTGGTTGGACAAGCTTATGCGTGGCGGCGATTTCCGAATTCAAACCTGTCTTTTCCCCTTGGCGCTGCTGGGGGCTTTTTGGTTCACCCCGATAATGGCCAAGGATAGCCCCAGCCCGGCGAAAGAAACGCCTGCCACGCCGGCGGCCAAGGCCGGCGAAGCCATCGACGACGCGGTCCAGTATAAACATTGCGTTGCCCTGGCCCGGCAAAACCCCACCGAAGGCTGGGAGGAATCCCTGGCCTGGGCCAGCCTGGGTGGCGGCGAGGCGGCGCGCCATTGCGGGGCGATCGCCCTGATCGGACTGCGCCAATATGACGAAGCCGCCACCCGCCTTGAGGAGATGGCCAAAGAAAGCCACGCCTCGGCGGTGCTGCGCGCCGGCATGCTGGCCCAGGCCGGGCAGACCTGGCTGGTGGCGAAAAACCCGGAACGGGCTTATGCGGCGCAGTCGGCGGCGCTGCAGCTGGTGCCCGACGCACCCGATCTGCTGGTCGACCGGGCGGAAAGCCTGGCCGAAGCAAAAAATTACAAGGAAGCGTTGAGTGATCTCGACAAGGCGCTGGTCGGCGCCCCCAATCGCGCCGATGCTTTGACCTTTCGAGCCAGTGCCAAACGTTTTCTCGACGATCCGAAGGGGGCCGCCGCCGATATCGCCAAAGCCCTGTCGCTTGACCCGCTTTATCAGGATGCCTGGCTGGAAAGCGGAATTCTTAAACGTCTGGGCGGCGATGACAATGGAGCCAGACAGGATTGGCGCAAGGTGCTGGAAATCGCCCCGACCTCGGCTGCTGCCGATGCCGCCCGGCGCAATATCGAGTTGATGGACCTGAAGGACCGATAATGCTATGAAGAGGTCCATGAGCATTTTGACGCAAAAATACGCAGCGCTTCGACTTCCTTGCCCGGCCTCGGTCTGAGTCCGGGTTTTCCTCGCTGCCGTCTTCACTTTTGGGTCTGCTCATCATGGTTTCTTCCCGCTTCGCGCTTATCGCACCGTCACGGCACTGCCGTCTGACCCTGGCCCGGTTACGCCATCTGGCACGACTTTGACTTTCTCCTGAGCCACCCCAAATTTCTTTTGCAGGAGAGATGTCATGAATAAAATGCCCTTTGGTAAATATCGCCCCTTCGCCCCGATCGCCTTGACGGACCGTCAATGGCCCAACCGCTCCATAACCCAGGCCCCGCTCTGGTGCAGCGTCGATCTGCGCGATGGCAATCAGGCGCTGATCGAACCGATGAGCCCCGGCGCCAAGCGTCAGATTTTCGAATTGTTGCTGGATATGGGGTTCAAGGAAATCGAGGTGGGTTTTCCGGCCGCGTCGCAGACCGATTTTGATTTCCTGCGGCTGTTGATCGAGGAAAATCTGATCCCCGACGGCGTGACCGTGCAGGTGCTGACCCAATCGCGCGAGGCCCTGATCCGCCGCACCTTTGAAGCGGTCCGGGGCGCAAAAAATGTCATCATTCATCTGTATAACTCGACCTCGGAATTGCAGCGCCGGGTGGTCTTCGGGGCCGATCGCGCCGCCATCACCGAACTGGCGGTCAGCGGCACCCGGCTGATCCGTGAACTGGCCGCCCAGCATCCCGAGACCAAAGTTCAGTTCCAATATTCGCCGGAAAGCTTCACCGGGACCGAGCTGGATTTCGCCATCGCCATCACCGAAGCGGTGATGGCGGCCTGGGGTCCCAGCCCACAACAGCCGATGATCGTCAATCTGCCGGCCACGGTCGAAATGGCCTCGCCCAATATTTATGCCGACCAGATCGAATGGTTCTGTCGCCATGTGCGCGACCGCGACCATCTGATTGTCAGCATTCATCCCCACAATGATCGCGGCACCGCAGTGGCCGCCGCCGAACTGGCCTTGATGGCCGGGGGCCAACGCATCGAGGGCACCTTGTTCGGCAATGGCGAGCGCACCGGCAATGTCGATATCATCACCATGGCGATGAATATGGTTACCCAGGGCGTCGATCCCGGCCTGGCGATGTCGGACATCAACCGGATCGTCACCATCGCCGAGCAATGCACGCAATTGCCGGTGCATCCGCGCCATCCCTATGCCGGTGCTCTGGTATTCACCGCTTTTTCCGGCTCGCATCAGGATGCCATCAAAAAGGGGCTGGCGGCGTTGCGCCAATCCGGCAGCAATCTCTGGGAAGTGCCCTATCTGCCGGTCGACCCCGCCGATCTTGGCCGCAGCTATGAAGCCGTGATCCGCATCAACAGCCAGTCGGGCAAAGGCGGAGTCGCCTATCTGCTGGAAGCGGAATTCGGGCTGTCCCTGCCGCGGGGCTTGCAGGTTGAATTTGCCCAGCTGGTGCAAAAAGAGGCCGATGCCAGCGGCAAAGAACTCAGCGCTCAGGAAATCTGGCAGCATTTCGAACGGGCCTATCTCGCGGCGCGCCAACCGCTGGATCTGGTGGCCCATCATTTCGACCATCTGGGCGAACAGGGTCATATGGTCGCGAGCTTGCGCAATGGCGCCGAGGAAATCAGTTTGCGCGGGACCGGCAATGGTCCCATCGACGCCTTTATCGATGGCCTGAGCAAGCAGGGCATCGCGGTGGAGCTGGTAGATTATCACGAACATGCCATCGGCCGTGGCGCCAATGCCAAGGCCGTGGCCTATGTGGCGATCGCTGCAAACGGACGGTCACTTTATGGGGTGGGCATGGATGAAGATATCGTCGCCGCGTCGCTGCGCGCCGTGCTGTCGGCGATTAATCGACGGGGGCTTTAAAAGGGATTAACGGCGGGGGCTTTAAAGGAATTAACCACGAAGGCGCGAAGGCACGAAGAGAAGGCGAAGTAGAATTTTCTTCCTATTCCTTCGTGTCTTCGTGGTGAATATCCGCCCCATGACCCAAATCTGAAGGCGCTGCCCAGGGACAGGCATCTGTCCATATCTTGGGTGACTCTTTCGTGACACACACAATAATGAGTGACATCAAGCCCTATCGGTGGTTATTTTAAGCGGTGTGGTAAGCAGTTGCGGAGGATTGCCCAGCGTGGGTTGCCATGTTTCGCCCACTCCCCCCAAGCGATCCGGGCGGCCTAAAGCCGCTGCGGCCCTGTCTGCCACCAAGATGCCAAGCCTTTGCTTGCTAAAAGCCTCCCTTCGCGGAGGCTTTTTCTTTGTCAGCCCTTAAGGGAGCCTCGTCCATGGCCAAGCGCCCACGTCAAGCAGCCCAAGCGAAACCTGAAAACAACGTCCATCCGCTATACGGCCGGTCGGTCGAGCGGGCCTGGCATCCGCTGGATGGCGACGGAGACGATGACCGCGATCAAAGCTATCTGAAGACCGTCAAACCCCGCACCAGCAATCAAGAGGCGCTGATGCGGGCCATCGACGAGCATGCGCTGACCATCACCATCGGTCCGGCCGGCACCGGCAAGACCTATCTGGCGGTTTCCAAAGCCGTGGAATCCCTGAGCGCCGGGCGGGTGGCCCGTATCGTCATCACCCGGCCGGTGGTCGAAGCCGGCGAAAGCCTGGGTTTCCTGCCCGGCGACATCAATGAAAAAATGGACCCCTGGATGCGGCCGATCTATGACGCGCTCTCGGATCGGCTGGGGGCCAAACAAGTGCGGCAAATGGTCAAAGACGGCACGGTCGAAGTGGCCCCGCTGGCCTATATGCGCGGACGCACCATCTCGCGCAGTTTTCTGGTGGTGGACGAAGCCCAGAATATGACCTTCATGCAGATCAAGATGCTGCTGACCCGGCTGGGTTGGCATTCCACCATGGTGGTCAATGGCGATCCCGACCAATCGGACCTGCTGCCCGGCGTTTCCGGCTTAGCCGAGGCGGTGCAGCGGCTCCAACCGCTCGAGGGCGTGGCTATCGTTCGATTGACGGCCGAGGATATCGTCAGACATCCGCTGGTGGCGGCAATGATGCCCCTGCTGGGATAGGCGTTCGGGGCAAGCGCTGGGAATGGTGACACGGATTTAGCGGCTCCGCTAAATCCGTGCCTTGATAGTCTCACCTCGCTAGAGTTCTTCAGTTTCAAACTGAAGAACTCTAGCACTCCTGTGCGAACGAAAAATCTCCGATTTTTCAATGCTCAAGCGCCGCTCGGGCTTAAGAGTTTTTCAGTTTTTTGATCCAGTCAAATTGCGAAAAACTCTAAGGCTTTTTCGGCGCTGATCTGCCAGACGAGGCGGTGGTTGGGGCGAAGGCGGCGTCGACCTGGGCCGCACTCGGCAGCGGGCCTTCTTCGAACAGGTTGGAAAGGGCCGAAACCAGCTTTCCTTCCAGCCCGGACAGCGCGTTCTCGAATTTCAAATTGACCTGATCGGCATAGGCGATGGCCCGAATCTGGTATTTCTTGAAGTCACTGTCTTCATTGATCGACTGGGTGACGGCCCGGGCGTTGGCGGTGTAAGTCGAGCTTGCCATTCCAGCTTGCAGGCCGGACCCGGTTGGGATTCCAGAGGTTTGGAATTTCGCGCTGCTATTTCCATTGGCAGCCAGCGACGCGGTATTTTGTGAAACCTTTGCGCCGGACAGCGGCCGGGCGGACAGTTCGATATCGGTGACCACCGTATAGGTCTTTTGCTGCCAGGCCTGATTGGCAAGAAAGGTGGCGGCGGCCACACCCAGTCCGACCCCGGTGGTTGCCGCCGAATTGCCCCCGGCGGCGGCGGTTGCCCCGGCGGCCAGCGCCCCACCGAGCAAAGGCTCGCCATAGGCCGCGCTCATCAAGGCGCCTTTGTTTTTGGCATCGACTTCACCGGCCTGGAGAACATTGGCCCGCAACATGAACTGGGCCTTGCCGGGATCTTGCACAACCAGATAACCGCGCTGGACCATCGCCGCCACCAGGGCGGCCTTGATATCCAATTCGGGATGGTCCGAGGTGTTGCGCACTGTCACATAAATCGAGCGTTTTTCCGGCGGAACCGGGTCAAGAAATACAGTCTCGGACAGATGGGTGTTCACCGCCAGCGTGCCATGGCTGAGATTGGCGTCAACCGCGGCGCAACCGGCCAAAATGGCGACGCCGGACGCGAAAGCCAGCCAAGTCAGGCTGCGGCGAAGAAAAGTTTTATCCATGAATGATGCCTTTCAGGATTGATAAATTTTTCTGTAATTTTATTTGTGAAAAGGGGCGTTGGCGGTCCGTTGATCAGAACTGATAGCCAAAATTCAGGCTGGCCGCCTGATAGCCCGCCCCGGTGGCAAAGGTGGCCCCCAGCCGCAGACGTTTATAGAAAGGCGCGTCTTCGCCAGGCAGCGTGCCAAAATCGAGAGAAAATTCGGAATAATTGGCAATGGCCAATTTATTGCCCAGGGCGTCGGTGTAAGCCATTCCGGCGCGGATCGACAGCGGCTCGTCCCAGAAGGTCCAATCGGTTTTATATTCGGCCGAAAGGCCATTCTTCAGGACGGTATTGCGGACCCCGGGATCGATATTGTAGCCAGAGATCGTGACCTTGCTGCTGTTCACCTGACCGACCATGTTGCCCAAGGTGATCGTAAGATTAGGGGTGGCGTGATAGCTGTAGCGATTATTGGCGGCAAAGGAATACAGGACCCCGGCCGCACCAAGATCAGCGGATCCCGTCGCCCCGGCGGAAACCGTCGGGATCAGATACCAGTCGACCCCGGTTAGCAGCGGGATTTGCAATCCGGCCCCCAACTGCGCCGAATAGCTTTGCGCTGTCCCGATCTGCTGATAGCCAATCGGCATATTCAGCTGGATCTGCCAACCCGGATTGTCAAAGCGGTAGGCGTAAGAAAGAGGAAGTTGGTAAGAAGTTCCCGAATATCCCTTTACCGAAAACTCGCCGGCGGAAACGCCAAGACCGAAGCGGTTGCCGTCTGGCGACGACGCATTGGCAGCGCTGTTCATCGCGCCCGAAGTAAAGCCATTGGCAATCATCGTGCTTTGCAGGCTGCCTGGATTGCCGGCGATCGGCGAAATATCGGAATTTGAGGTCAGATATTTCTGGAATTGATTGACGATGGACGCGCCATTGCCCTTGAGAAATTTTTCCAGTTGGGACGCAGACTGGTCGCGGCTGCTGCCGGTAAAAGTTTGATTGAGGCCGATCCCCGGCACCTTAAAGGTTAATGAGGTGCTGTTCTGGGCATAAGACAAAGAGACCGGAACGCCAAGATAGGTTACGGCGGCATTGACCCCGGAATTTGGGGTATAGGTGCTGGCAAATGACGAAAGCTTATTATTGTTAAAGAAATTGATGACTGATTGGACGCTGTCAAATGACTTGGAAATCGATTGGACATTGGATCCATTAACAATATTTGCGGAAATAGAAAATGCATCACTTGCATTCGCATTTGTAGATATTGCAAAAGCAATGCTTGTTATTATTAGAACATGCCGCATACGCATAAAGATTATCTCCTTATAATCTAGGATGTTTTCTATTTTTTATCACCCGCTGCCAAAGCCGCTCAGACAGCCTGACCGTCTTCGCCACAGTCATAGCGCTTTTTACGAGTCTTGCCTATACAGCTTTACTCGTATAACGTGCTTTTTGCACGGCATGATCCTGGAGCGCCACTATGAGCAGCTATATTCAGTCACAGCTAAATAAAGATGAAAGTGTAATATATAGCGCTAAGCTACACTGGTGGATTTATGCCCGAGCAGCTCTGTTAACATTGGTCGGAATCATAACCTTTATGTCGGAAACGCATATTGGGTATTTACTCATCATTACCGGCATATTGGCTTTTATACTTTCATTTCTACAAGTAATAACCACAGAGCTGGCAATTACCAATAAAAGAGTCATTGCAAAATTTGGCATCATCCGGAGATCGACATACGAACAGCAGATTTCCAAAATCGACGGCTGTCATTTAGAGCAAAGCATATTCGGTCGCATCCTGGGATTTGCCAGCATCGGCATCCGAGGCTCAGGCGGTGTCTCGACACCCATTCCTTATATTGCCGCCCCGGACCTGTTTAAGCGCCGGCTGGCTGAGCAAGTAATATAACACAAACTATTTTTATGGGAGTTATCATTATGCGCTTGATTATTGCAATAATACTTCCATGGCTTTAGTTCTTTACAATTGGGGGAAGACTTGGGCAAACAGGCCTTTTAGGACAGGAACTCATAATAAGCGGCGCGCCTTGGTCATCAGACTGGATTTTTGACACGGATTCAGCGGATCGGTCGGATAAGAACGGATAAGAAATTGCGCCGCAGGCGCTGAAAATAATCCGTTGTTTTTCCGT
>Ga0007854_10001902_pt1 | contig 13171 bp, 9 predicted proteins | sample CryBogCBH12Aug08_FD_60382 | JGI IMG/M metagenome (GOLD analysis project Ga0007854, IMG submission 60382) | Freshwater microbial communities from Crystal Bog, Wisconsin, USA - CBH12Aug08 | ecosystem: Environmental > Aquatic > Freshwater > Lake | place: Crystal Bog, Wisconsin, USA | collected...
GTGATGTGGCCGGCGGCATGGTGGCCATGGTAGTGGGTCTTCATGTCCGCGATGCAATTGTCAAGCAGGGCGGGGATGTCCGCCGCGGGAGCCACGCCGGTGGCGATGGCCATGGCCATGAGACCGTGCCAGCCGTAGCGGGGGTCGAGTTGGCCGGTGCGCTTGTTTTTTGCGGCCCCATAGGTTTTGTGGACGGGGTCATACCACGTGCGGTTGACCTCGGCGCGAACGGTCTGTGCCAGGGTTTCCAAGGCGGCGGCATCCGCCCCGTTCCCCAGCGTCCGGGCGGCGGCGGCAGTGTCGCGAATCCACCCGTGGGCCATCATGCCCATGAGCGCTTTTTCCTCGAAGTTGGGCAGGAAGTCGGAGTCGGCGGCGGTCTCATTGCAAAAATGGTCGTTCCAGCCGCCGGCAAAGGAGCCGGGCCGGAACTTGCCGGTGGCGGGGTCAAGGCAGGCGTTGAGCCAGGCTTTCATCTGCGGGTAATGCAGGCGCAGGTCGCGCAGTTCGCCGTAGCGGTCATAGAGTTGCATGGGCAGTTCCACGGTCACGGATTCGGGCACCACCATCCGGGTCGGGGATTGAGTTGCCCAACCGGGGCCGCCGCGCTCGCCGTAAACCACGTTGGCAAAGGACTGGTTGGGATCGGGCGCGGGGTGGTTGATGAGTCGCTGGTCTTCCAGGACTTTCCGCCAGAGGTTGGGATACCACAGCACATAGGCGGCAAACGGCGCGGACCAGGCGTGTAAGACCTGGGATTGCAGCCGCTCCACCGCGTTGTCCCACGTCATGCCGTGCGTGGTGTAACGCGTCGAATTCATGCAGGCGTCGAAGATGTCATTGAACCGCTGGCTGCCGGAGGTGAAGGTGCCGACGACCTCTTCGTCGCTGGTGATGACTAGGCCTGTGAGCGTGTCGGCGGTGGGCGGTTCCGTCAATCCCTGCACCTCGACATAACGCATGGGCTGAACCGTGAAGCTGGGGTGCCAGGTCTCGCCGGCGGCATCGCCGCGCGCCACATAGACAAGGGTGGGGGTGCCGAGGTGGGTCAATTGTTCGCGGGGGCCGTTAGCGCCGGTCACCCGGACGCCGCCGAGGAAGGTGCCGCCTCTCATGCGCGCGGCAATCATGCCCGGAACCAGGTCGCTGTTGGTGGCGTCATCGTAATGCAGGCGCGAGACGCTAAACTTCGGCCCTTGGACGGCGGGTTGCCACGTCCATTCGGCGGTGCGCAGGACGACGGTGGTGCCGGCCGGGGCCTTGAGATGCAGTTCCAGGCTGCCGACAATGATTTCCCCGAGGTCGCACACCCAGATGCCGGGGCGGGGCTGGGTCCAGCCGACGGGTGGGACGCGCCGGATGATGCGCTCCGGTTCGCAACGCTGCGCGGTCAGGGCGGGCACGGGCGGGGCCACCTCCGTGGCGGCCACCCACGGTGCGTCGCCGATGCCAGCGGCACGCCGGGCGTCAAAGACTTCGCCCGCCCAGTAATGGCTTATCAGGATAGGCCCGGCGGCGGTTTGCCAGGATTTGTCCGTGGCGACGACCACGCGGCGGCCATCCGTTGTCTCCACCTCGATTTGTGCGCGCAGGCTGGGCAGGCCGTCCACGGCCCCGGGGTGGTTCCAGACGACGGGTTCGTTGAACTGGCCGCTGCCGACGGTGACGGAAAGCTCGTTTTGACCGGGATGAACCAGGGCGTCAATCGCGTGGGTGACATAGCCGCCACGCACCTTGTATTGGGTGATGCTGGGATCGTCCATGTGGTCGCCAACCGGCTGGCCGTTGAGCGTGGCGGTGTCAAAACCCAGGCCGCTAAGATAGAGGCGGGCGCGTTTAACGGTGCCGGGCACCTCGAAGGTGGTGTGGAAGACCGGGGCGGGCAGTACCGCGCCGAGTTTGTTTAATTCATAGGCCTTGACCTCCCGTGCCTGAGCGGGGTTGTTCTTGAAACCGTTCAGTTCCGGGGGTACAAGGCACATGCGCGTCCACAATTGAACCGGGTCGTTGTCCAAGGGACGGCACGCGGGGGATTGAATCCAACTGCCCGACCAATCGGACGGCTGGAGCAAGCCCATCTCCCACCAGCCCGGTTCGGACCAGTCACTGGTGAGGGTTTGGCCATCGGCGGACACGGTTTTCACCTGCACTTTCCAGTAACAGCGCTCCCGCGAGACGAGCGGCTGGCCGGCATAAATCACCAGATGACTCTGATCGGAAGCCACTTCGCCGCTGTCCCAGAGGTCGCCTTGGTTCTGTGCGAGCAGGGCTTCGGAGGAGGCCACGAGAAGGTGGTAGGCGATTTGCCGCACCCCCCGGCGGTCATCGCGAATGGTCCAGCTCAAGGCGGGTTGGCGGTCGTCAAGTCCGAGCGGATTTTTTTCGTATTCGCAACGCAGTCCGGCGATGCCGGCGGCGGCAGGGTTTTCCGCCGCGAACAGCGGCAAGCCCAGCAACAGGAGGGCCATGGCCAAGGCCGTTAGCAACGATTTGCGACCGGCGGCGGGAAGTGGGAATAATCGGATAGCACGGCGGTCACAGACCGCCGCTACAGCAAATAACGGCATGGGCAGAGATTTCATGGCGGGATTGAGTGGCAGTTTCATAATAGTGTTGGTGGGGGCTTACCGCACTTCCAGTTGCGCCTGGCCGGAGACCGGTTTATCCAGCACCCAGCGGGAACTGACGCGGTGGACGGACACGGGTTGTCCGCCGGAGAAAACCCTTTGCGCGGCGGCGGTGGCGGGCAGTTCGACCTGCGCGGTCATATCCGTCGGCAAGGTGAGCGAAAGCGTGAAGGCCGGGCCGTTTTTCCAACTGACCAGCACTGGCCCGCGCGGCGTCGGGATTTTGCCGCTGGCAAAACTGAGGTTGCCCGGATTGGGGCGGATGCGGGCGCGGCTCCAGCCGGGCGTGAGCGGCTGTGCGCCGAGCACAAAGCGCGGCAGCAGGTTGGCGGGCGCGGCCCCCCAGGCGTGGTTCCAGTCCTGGTTTGGCTTGTAGCGCTGATCCCAGGCTTCCCAGGTGATGGTGGTGCCGCTTTCCACCATGTGCCGCCAACTCCGGTCGCCGAAGGCGGTGATGAGGGCCAGCGCTGGCGCACTGGCGTCGTTCTCAAAGAGGCCTTCGAGCAGGTATTGGGCACCGTAAACCGAGCAGGCCATGCCGCGCCGCGCTGCAAACGCCGTCACGCTGGCGCGATGTTCGAGCGGCACGAGGCCGAAGGCCAGCGGGAACGCATTGGCATGTTGCGAGGCGTGCTCGGTGCCCTCGCCGTCACGGTAAACGCCGCGCGCGGAATCGAAGAGCTTTTCCTGAAAGGCGGCGAGACCGGTTCGATATTGCGCGGCATAGTTCGCGGCGTCGGCGTCCCGGTCGAGGGCGGCGGCCAGTTCCGCCATCCGGGCGAGGCTGCGGAGGTGAAAGGCGTTGATGACGGTGTTGACCGGCGTGAAGACATAGCCGTCGCGCTCGGTGCCGGGCCAGTCCACGATATCGCCGTGCTTGACGCGGGCGGGCGGACTGACGACCAGACCGTCGGCGCGGGTCTGGTTGAAGGCCAGCTTCGACTGCAAGGTGGCGTAATGCGCGGCGAGCCAGGTTTTGTCACCGGTCTGGAGCCAGTCGGCGTGGGCGATGAATATCATGTGGTCCGCCCATTCGGTCGGCCAGGTTGGTTGGGTGGTCAGTCGGTCAAATGTATCCCGCGCCATCTGGATGTCCCCGGCGCAGGCGTAATGGCCGAGTTGGTCGAGGTAGGCGTCGGCCTCGTAGGCCGTGCGCTCGCGGTCGCCGTCCACGTAAATACCGGCGAAGGTGGTGGCCTTGATGGAGTAGCGGCAAAGCTCCCAGACGTGGTTGAGCATTTCATCGGAACACTCGAAGGCGGCGGCCTGGTCATCCCAAGTGCTGGAGAAGGCGGCGCGGCGAAGAATCTGATTGGCTTGGAGTTCGCCGGGCCAGCCCTCGATTTCCACCCAGCGGAACGGCGTCACCACGCCCCACTCGTGCGGGGTCAGCACGGCGTTGGGCTGCTTGGTGTTGCGCGGGTCGGCGGGCGGGGCGGCCACCAGCGATTTTCCCCCGGCCAATGGCAGGGCCACCATGGAATAGCGGACGCTGCCGGGCGGGTGGCGGTTGATGCGGCCATGGGCGAAAGCTTCGCCAAAATGGACGGTGACTTCGCCTGTGGCCCCGGCGGGCGGGGTCAGGCGGAGATTGCCATAGGCCACGCGCCCGAAATCCACCAGCCAGACGCCGGGGGCAGGGGTGGTGATGGCCACCGGGGGCTGTTCAACGAGTTGAACCGGGGCGGCAAAGAGCGGGCCGGCCAAGGCGCATCCGAAGACGACCAATCTAGCCCGGCAAAATAGTTTTTTCATGGCAGCACAGTTTGACGGTATACGCCACCGCAAGTTACGAAGTATTGCGAGGGCGGTTTCCGGGATGGCATCCCGGCATTATCTAGGCCAAATTGCACTCCATCAATCTAAATCCCAAAGGGTGGGGGTGCCTTTGGCGGCATACCAGCCTAGGCTGCTGTTCGGTCAGAACTTGATTCCGCCGCGTCTCCCTGCAATGCTCCTGCATCCATATGAAACCAAACCGCTTTTTCCCTGCCACCGTGGCCTTAACCGCCTGGCTGATTCTTGCCGGGCTGCCCGCCCGGGTCGGGGCGGCTCCGACCGAATTGGTTCCCGTGGCCAATCCCGCCGCCGGCCTGCTCCACCGCTACAGCTTCAACGGCGGCTGTGAGGATTCCGTGGGCCACGCGGATGGCACGCTCCAAGGGGCGGCGACCATCAGCGGCGGCCAGGTGCATCTCGACGGCACACGCGGGACGTTTGTGAACCTGCCAGGCGGGCTGATTGCGGGTCACCCGGCGGTGACGTTTGAATTTTGGGCCAGCCTGGGCACCAACCGGAACTGGTCGCGGGTGTTCGACCAGGGTTCCACCAATGGCAACCGGGGGCAGCACGACCTCTATTTCTGCCCGCACAGCGGCGCGAAGGATTTCCGCCTGACGGTCATGGATCCGCAGCCCAACGAACGGCGCGTCACCGTTCCCGGCAACCTGGATGGCCAGACGAACCTGTGCGTGGCCTGCGTGCTGGATTCGGTTGCCGGCTTCCTGGGGGTTTACACCAACGGCGTGCTGGCGGGTTCGCGCGGGGGACTCACCTCGCTGGCCAGCGTGGACACCAACTGTTTTTTCCTCGGGCGCTCACTGTTCGCCGGTGACGCGCCGCTCAATGGCGCGATTGACGAATTCCGCGTCTATGGGACGGCCCTGGACGCAGCGGCGGTGGCGACCAGTTTCCGCGCCGGCCCGGATGCCGGGCTGCCGCCGAAGTGAGCGACCGCCGCGCAGCCTATTGCGCGCTGAATTGGTATTGTCCCGACCCGGTGTTCACGATAACGGCCCCGATGCCGGCGGTGGCCGTGGCCACCCCCGCAACACCCGGCACATAGGTTCCGTTTTGCCAGAGCACCCGGCCGCCCTCGCGGACGGTGGCGGTGGCGGCGTTGCCGCCCGGAACGGAAACATAAATCCGGGCGCGGCTGTTTGCCGGCACAGTCACGGCCAGGTCAATCACCCCGGCTTGCCGGCTCCAGCGGATGGCCGCCGGGCCGCGCACGGTGGGCAGCGTCGCGCTGGCGGCGGTGAGTTGGCCCACGGCGGCGGCGCACGGTTTGAATTCTATTTCCGCATAGCCGGGCTGGCTGGGCCGGATGCCCGCGACTGACTCCAGCAGCCACGTGGCCAGCGCGCCGCCGAGGAACGGATGGTTCTTTGAATGGTTGGCGTTCTCCCAGTTTTCCCAAAACGTCCCGGGAGCCTGCGGTGCTTCCAGCATGAAACCCCAGCTCGGGAAGGTGGTCTGCCGGGCCACGGCCAGGGCCGCGTCGTCATGCCCGGTGTCGGTCAGTGCGCGCAGCAGGTGCAGTGTGCCCACCACGCCGGTGTCCAGGTGATTGGTTCGGGCGCGGATGTCATCCGCCAGCGACTGCGCCACCGCCGCGCGGCATTCGTCCGGCACGATGCCGATGTCCAGGGCCAGAGCGTTGAGCGCCTGCCGGTTTCCGGGGTAGTGGCGGTTTCCGTTGGGGGTCAGAAAACGGGCGTTGACCGCCGCCTTCACCTTCGCCGCCACGGCGGCATATTGAGCCGCGTCCTCCGGGTGGCCGAGCAGCTTCGCCTCCCGCACCACCAGGTTGAGACATTCAAAATAATACATGCTGTTGAGGGCGGTCATATCGGGCATGTCCTGCATTTTTCCAGGGTGGCACCAGTCGCCCCACGGCCAGAAGCCGTTTTGTTGCTTCTTGCCAGCCACGGTCTTCCAGGGTTCGTTCACATTGATTAGCCAATCATGGTGATCCACGTGGGATACCACCTCGGCTTTGTTCCGCTGGCCCGGCTGGCAAACCACTTCGTCCAAGGTATCAAACCAGTTGATGATGCAATCCGCGAACTGCCGGGCGCGGTCGTAGGCGGGGGGCAGCGTGGCCAGGTCGCCCCGGGCCTGGTGAAAATCCCACGGAATGAAGACGCACTGCGCCTGCCACAGCAGGGAATAGCCGCCGGGATTGTTGAGCACCGCACCGCTTTCGCCATGCGGCCCCACCATGCGGTTGCTGAGGCGGATCCAGCGCTGCCAGAAATCCGCGCTGTCGAACAGTGCCAGCGAGGCGGCGGAGCAGGCATAGGCGTCCGCGCTCCATGGGGCGCGCTCGCCGCGCTGGTTGCAGTCGGTGTGAAAATACATGCTGTTGTCGAGTTCGCCGGTGCGGAAGGCGTCAAACTCCCGGTTCAGCAGCGGGTCGGAACAGGCAAATTCCGTCGCCTGATGCAAAATGTCCGAGTGAATCCACCGGCCTTCGAGACTTGCGGTGGTCAGGGCCGCATCGCCTGTCACTTCCACATACCGGAAGCCATGATAGGTCAGGTAAGGTTCCCACGTTTCCGGGCCGCCGCCCTTGAGCGTGTAATGGTCAACCGCCTCCGCCGGGATGCCCACGAGATTGGACGAGCGATCCAGCGTGCCGTCCGCCTTCACGCGCTCCGCATAGCGCAGGGTCAGCGTGGTGCCGGCCCGGCCCTGCACGGTCAGCCGCGCCCAGCCGCTGATGTTCCGACCGAGGTCAAAGATGTGGACGCCCGGGGCTGGCTCGGTCAGCGCCACAGCGGGAATGGTTTCGTGAATCCGCACAGCGTCGCTTTCATGCCCGCGATCAGGGCGTTTGGTGCCCGCCAAAATCCGCACCGGTCTCCAGCCCGCTGCGGAAAACCCCGGATCATCCCAGCCAGCCACCGCCGCCTCCAGGCGCGCATCATAATTTTCCCCGTCCAATTCCCGGGCACTGACCACCGGGCCGCCGGTGAAGCCCTGGCAATCCTTGTCGGTGCCCACGGTCAGCCGTGTGCCGTCGGTGAACCACACGTCCACATCGCACAGCCAGCTTTTGGGCTGGTTGCCCCGGTCGCCAATCATGACGCCGACGGCGTTGGCATCGCCCGGGTGGAGCAGGGCGGTTAGGTCGAACGTGGAATAGTCCTTGCGAAAGTTGACGGCGTCGCTGGGGCGGCGGCCATTGACGTAAAAATCCCAGTAGCTGCGGGAAAGCACCTCGGCGGCCACATAGGCCCGCGCCCGGAGAATGGTTTTGCCCGGCGGCAGGCGGAACTCGCGCCGGATGAGGTTGAACGACGTGTGCTGGGCGGGGTCAATGCCGCCCACGAACTGGCCGCTCCAGTCCCGGTCAGCATCCACGATTCCGGTCTCGAACACGACCGGTTGGCTCCAGTCGCCGGGGGTGCCGTCGCCGCCCCAAATGCGCGCCTTCCACCAATAGGCGGTTTTGCCCGCCAGCGGTTGGCCGGCGTAGGCGAGGCCGTTTTGGTTCGCGGAAACAGTCTTGCCGGAATCCCAAAGGTCGCCCCGGTTGTCCGCCAGCGTCTCCGGGCTGGAGGCCACGAGAATTTGCCAGGCGGTTTGGGTGAAACCACGCTGCGGGCTGGTGATTTCCCAACTGAACCGCAGGTTGGCCACGTCGCCGGCATCCAGGCCGATGGGGGCATCCAGGTCGTTAACCCGGAGCCGGTTCAGGGAGCTGTCGGCGCGAACGGAGCCAGCCAGCAGCGTGGCCAGTGCCAGGAGCAGGAACAGTCGTTTCATCCGAAGCCAGACGTTGAGCCGGCCGCCGAGGTAACAGTTGACGCCCCGCCGATTCCGGGCAAGAATTCCGCATGGCCAGCCCTGAATTAAAAATTGAAAAAATTGTCATCGGCGCTGGTGCCGCCCCCAAAAAAGGCGACACCGTGACCGTCCATTACACCGGCACCTTCACCGATGGCGGCAAGTTCGACAGCTCCGTGGATCGCGACGAGCCGTTTGCCTTCGTGCTCGGGGCCGGGCAGGTCATCACCGGCTGGGATTTGGGCGTGGCCACCATGAAGGTGGGCGACAAGGTCAAAATGACCATCCCGCCGGAACTGGCCTATGGCCGCGACGGCTATCCCGGAGCCATCCCGCCGAACGCCACGCTCATGTTTGAGGTGGAATTGCTGGGCATCAACTGACCGGAAGCGGCCTGTGGCGATTCCGACTTATCTGCGCGCCACGCCCGGCGGCACCCTGCTGGCGGTCAAGCTCCAGCCCCGCGCCTCCGCCAATGAAATTTGCGGGGCGCTGGGCGACGCCCTGAAAATCAAGATTACCGCGCCGCCGGTGGATTCGGCGGCGAACGAATCGCTGGTCAAATTTCTCGCCGACCGCCTGGACTGCGCCAAGAACCGTGTGGAACTGGTGCGCGGCCAGACCTCGCGGCACAAGACCGTGAAGCTGCACGGATTCACGCCGGAAGAGGCCGTCGCGCTTTTATCAGTGGCTCATCGGAACGCGCCAGCGCAAAGCCGTCGTCGAACGCCCCCCATTATGAAAATTCTGTAATTCGGTCACCTTCCCGACCGACTCAGCCAATCTTTTCCGTCAGTTCCTCCGCCGGGTAGGTCCAAATTTCCGCCAGCGTGGGATGATAATGTGGCATCGCCGCCAGTTCCCGCACGGTCATGCGTTTGGCCATCGCCGCCACAATCTCGTGGATGAGTTCGCCGCCGGACGGCCCCACGCATTCGCCGCCGATGATTTCACCGGTTTTGGGGTGGGCCAGCAGCTTCACGAAACCGTCCTTTGCCTCCATCAACAAAGACTTGCCGTGGTCGTCAAACGGATAGCTGGCCGCCAGATACGGAAGCTTCTGCTCGGTGGCCGCCTTTTCCGTCAGCCCCACGAACGCCACCTGCGGGTCGGTGAACACCACCGAGAGGAGCAGCCGGTAATCCATCTGGCGGCGCGATTTTGGATGCGAAATATTGTGGCTGGCCACCTCGCCCTGGGTCACCGCCAGATGCACAATCTCATGCGGCCCGGTGCAGTCGCCCGCCGCAAATATGTGCCGGGCACTCGTCTGCATGCCGGCATCGGTGAGGATGCGCCCTCGTTCCGTCTTCACCCCGGCATTGGCCAGATTGAGCGATTCCGTGTTGGGAGTGCGGCCGAGGGCAAACAGGATTTCCTCGGCGGCCACGGTCACCGGATGGCCAGCCTGCTCGAACCGGACGGTCTTCAGCCCTCCCTTCCGCCCGGCCTCCAGCAATTGGGTGCCGGTATGCACCTGAATGCCTTCGCGCCGAAACACCTTTTCCATCACCGCCCCGGCGTCCGCATCAAATTCCCGCAGAATCTGTCCGCTGCGCTGGATGAGCGTCACGCGGACGCCGAAGCGCACAAAGAACTGCGCGAACTCGCACGCAATCGCCCCGCCGCCCAAAATGATGAGTGACTTGGGCAGTTGTTTCAGCGCCACGGCTTCGTCGCTGGTGATGAACCCAACCGCGTCCAAGGCGGGCAGGGGAGCCGGGGCGATGCGCGAGCCGGTGGCGATGACAAAATGTTTCGCGGTCAGCTTTTTGCCAGTGTCCAGCCGCACGGTATGCGGGTCGAGGAAAGTGGCGTTGGCGCGGATGAGTTTGAACTTTCCGGCGTGGAGTTGTTTTTCCCGGTAACCGGCGAAATCAGCGATTTGGGCGCTTTTGCGGGCCATGACGCGTTGGAAGTCGAACCCCACGCGGCCAGTCTTGACGCCCCAAGTGTCTGCGTGTTCGGCCAAGTGTTTCACCTCGGCCGCGTAGAGCAGGGCCTTGGTGGGCATGCAGCCGCGCAGGATGCAGAGGCCGCCCACCTCGCGCCCGCCTTCGATGACCACCGTATTCCGGCCCGCGCCGGCGGCGGTGCGGGCCGCCGCAAAGCCGCCGCTCCCGCCGCCCAGCACCGCCACGTCAAAATCAAATGTCTTCATGCCTCCAGCATGGCGCAGGTTGGGAGTTTTTCAAATGCAACATTTGGATGACATCGGAATTTTCCGTTGCCTCGGCCCCGGCCCCGCGCCAAAATGTCGGCATGAGCAATATCATCTATCCGCGCAGCCCGCGCGAAACCATGGACGGCTGGGCCTATCTGCCCCGCTACATTGACAAAATCCGCCTGCACCTCGCCGGCCAACTCCCTGCCGATTACCGCGAAAATTTTGGTCAGGGCTTTGACGCCCTGTGGCTGAAATACGCCGGCCTCCAGCATGAGCAGTTTGTGGCGGTCGTGAAGGCCACCCTCACCGATGGCCAGGTCTGCGACTGGGTGCGCCAGAATGTGAAAAAGTCGCCGGCGGAAAAGGCCGCGCACTTTCAGGACATGGCGAGCCGCCCGCTGGCCACGGAGACGGCGGCCATCGCCCGCCTCCAGTTGCGCAAGCAGGAGTCCGGCCTGGGCAATCGCGACGACCTCAAGACCTTCGTGGATTACATTGACGCCGACGAGAAGCGGATTTGACGGGCGCGCGCCGCCGGCCGGTTGCCGGTTTACGGTGCGCGAATCCGATAGAACCGCGTCTTGTTCGTCGTGGTGATGAGGTCGGTGAATTGATAGTGGCCCGCCACCGTTTGCGTGGGGTTGCCCAGGAATGTCCAGTTGGTTTCCGCCAGCATCAAGTTGGTGCTGTAGAGCACGGAGAACGTCGCCCCGGCGTTGTTGGTGAAGGCGAGCCAGACGGTGCTGTTCGTGCGTCGCAGGCTCGCGCGAAAAGTGTTGGTCGGCATGGGCGCATTGTAGCCCAGAATGTCGAGTGCCGTAAAATCCGCCGGTGACAGGTTGAGTTGCCGGCCGGAATACACCGAGGCGTCAAAGCTGTCGGAGACGGTTCCCGGCAGCCAGTCCTGGAGGTCGCCCGAGGTGTAATTGGTGTAAAAATACTTGAGCGCGGTCACGCCCTTGTTGACGGAAAAGTAAACCCCGCGGTCGGTCAACCCAAAGCTGCGGCCGCCGCTGTTGGTGAACCGGAACAAGTCGTAGGGGATGTAGGCCCCGCCGTTGTAGTTTAAATCATAAGACCGGCCCATGACTTCGGAGATTTCATGCTCCGCCACGCCGATGAAATCATACTTGCCCGGCACGGCCCGGTTGGCCGGATCAAAGGTGAACGCGGCGGTGGCGTCGAAACCGATGCTGCCGTCCGCATTGGTGTCGCTGCTCGCGTGAAGGTTCAGGGCCCGGGCCTCCGCCAAGGTCATGAGCCAATTGTTGGTGGCCACCGGGTCGGTTCCCGGCAGGCTGGCGACCGCGTTGGTGTCATCCGCGCTGGTGCGTGCGGCCATCAGGGCGTTGGTGATTTCGCCGTAGGTGAAATACCACTGGTTGTAGGCGTAGTAATTCGTATTGAAAGTCAAACTGCTGCTGCTTGAACCCAGAAAAATGCCGCCGGAGAAAGGCCCGATGGCACCCCAGTATACGGTCAGATTGATGGTGATCGGGTTGGTAAACATGTTCTGGAAGGTCTGGGTGGCCGTGGCGAAGGCGGTCTTTACCTGCGCGGCGTTGGTCAGGGCGTTTACGCTCGCATCATAGATGACGTTGAAGGTCAGGCTCCGCGCCGGGAGGCCGACCAGCAGCAGTGGCAACAGGAGCACCTCAAGGATTTGCCGACCCGGGTGAAAGGCGCGGCGGTGCCAATTTGAAATAATCATCGTTTATCTTGGAGTTTTATTAAACTAACACTTGATTCGTTTTCGTCAACCCCCCGCCCGCGCGCCCGGGCGGGAAAATAAGGTTGCTTCACGCCGGGCAATGGCGACCATGGGCGCGTTGCCTATGAAACGTCACTTGATTCTATTGGGCGGCCTGCTGCTCCTGGCCGCCGGGTGTGTGCATTCGCGTTCCCGCGAGGCGGTCAGCGCGGTCAACGCCTGGCAGTCGCTGCCGCCGGTCATCGCCGTCCTCACCGGCCCGGAGGCGCTGCTCCTGACCAACGTGGACGGGTTGGCGGCGGATTTGACCCTGACGCTGACGGTTGACCCGGCGCATCCGCGCCGCGTGGAGGGCGAACTGCGCGTGTCCCGGGGCCGGCTGTATTTTGAATCCCGCCCCGACGACCGGAAGGTGGCCGACCGGTTCAGCCTCATCTGGGACACCGCCAAAAACTCGGGCTGGGTCATGAGCGAGGCGTTGCAGGGGGTGGCCCCAATCTCCGGCACCAACCCCAGCACGGTATTGATGGGGATCCCCGAAGTGGCCGGGCGGCTGGCCGGGTATCCGGTGGGCCAGACCCAGGCCACCCTGGCGGGCAGCAACGGTCAGACGGTGGCATGCCGGGTCTGGCCAGCACCGGAATGGCACCAACTCGCGTTGAAAATCGAGCCTCTCGCTGGCGCGGAACCGGTGACGCTGGAGTTGTCCCGGCTTCGCTTGGAGGTGCCGGCGGAAACGCTGTTCTTGCCCCCCGATGATTTCGCCAAATATGCCGGCGCGACGGCCCTGCTGGACGAGTTGATCAGCCGCCAGCGCGCCGTGTTCAATGACCGGGACGAATACCATGGCACCCCCGGCGAACTCGACCAACCGGGGGCCCAGAGCCATTTCCAGAATAATCCAGCCTACCAGCACTGACCGCCGGTTTTCCGGGGCGGAAATCCAATATTGCGGCTGGCGGAGCAGCCGGGCGGCGGGCAGTCTGGAAGGGTCATGCAGCCGCTGGTTGAAAATTTTCTGCAATACCTGCGCCACGAGCGCGGGCAGTCCGACCACACCGCCAAAACCTACGCGGCGTTGCTGGGCCGTTT
>Ga0007854_10001903_pt1 | contig 13169 bp, 19 predicted proteins | sample CryBogCBH12Aug08_FD_60382 | JGI IMG/M metagenome (GOLD analysis project Ga0007854, IMG submission 60382) | Freshwater microbial communities from Crystal Bog, Wisconsin, USA - CBH12Aug08 | ecosystem: Environmental > Aquatic > Freshwater > Lake | place: Crystal Bog, Wisconsin, USA | collected...
TCTTTTATTCGTGGTATGTCATTTGATGATGCAATTATTATTGTTGATGAAATGCAAAACTTAACGTTTGAAGAAATTGATACTGTTATGACCCGTGTCGGTCACCGTTCAAAGATTGTTTGGTGTGGTGATTACCGTCAAACAGATTTGAATAAGAAGAAGAATGATATGAGTGGTATCTTAAAGTTTTTTGATATTGCTCATCATATGGAATCATTTACAAGAATTGAATTTACTGTAGATGATATTGTTAGAAGTAGTTTAGTTAGAGATTATATTTTGGCCAAACTTAGATTTGAAGATAACACACAATGACCTTTACATTTTGCCCACCAACAATGTTGGAAGATTTAGAATCTGTAACACTACCAGCAGGTGGACGTTTTTATACATTACCTGATGGTACTAAGTTACCTTCTGTAACCACCGTTATGGGTGCACAGAAGAAAGATGCCATAATGAAATGGCGTAAACGTGTTGGTGAGGCAGAAGCAAATAAAATATCCGCAAAGGCCACTAAACGTGGTAATGGTGTACATACCTTATGTGAGAGGTATTTACTGAATGAACCTCTTGGTGAAATTATGCCAGATGCTAAAGAGATGTTCGTTGATTTAAAACCTACTCTAAATCGTATCAATAACATTCATTACTTAGAGACTGCACTATGGTCCAAACAACTAGGTGTGGCTGGTCGTGTAGACTGTATTGCGGAGTTTGATGGTGTATTATCCGTTATTGACTTTAAAACGTCCAAGCGAATTAAAAAAGAAGAAGATATTCAAGATTACTTTTGGCAAACATCCGCATATGCCTTGATGTATGAAGAATTAATTGGTACACCTATCAATGATTTGATTATTATCATGGCTGTAGAAGATGTCGGTTGCCATGTATTTCACCAAAAAGTAGAAGACCACATAGAAGGACTAGTGAAAGCGATAGAGTTTTATAAGAATAACTTGACAAAAAGATAAATATGTTGTATAATCACATAATTGATGGTCTTGAATTTGTTAGAAAAGACTTTAAATCTTATCCATTAAGATGGGTCATTGAGACCATGGCATGGTTAGGTATTGTTTTCAATACCGTAGTAATAACTATAACTGTGCCTGATACTCCATGGCATTTATTATATCCAATCTGGATCGTTTGTTGTCTTGCTTCTATATGGACAAGTTATACAAGAAATAGTTCTATCGGTGTATTTGGTAGCGTAGTCTACACAATTCTAGATGTCATAGGATATTACAGGTTACTAACATGAAAGTAAAAGAATTAATTAAAAGACTCAACAAAGCTGAGTTTAAACACGATATTCGGAAGGCTAAAAAACTGTGGCTGAAACTTCTTAGAAAATCAATTAAGAAGAAAAAGACACAGGCCGTCCAATGATTATGGTTGTATGAAGTAAATCAAAAGGTGCTCTGGACGGGAGTTCGAATCTCCCCACCTCCACCATAAGCATACTGTGAGTCGGCTTGCTGATAAACTTTAAGTAGAGATAGTATGCTTTTGATGGGGGTGCACTTGGTTTCGACAGGGTAAATAGTAGAGGCATGGACAACTCGTCAGGAGTAGACGTTAAAAGCAAAATTTAATAACTGCAAACGATGAGTTATTCGCATTGGCAGCCTAAACGCTGACTAGGGTTCGGTGAGTTCCTCGTAACAGAATACTCACCAATTTATTAACTAAAGGAGTTTAAATGAAAAAGACGTTATTAGCCACTTTATTGGCTACATTTGTATTAGGTGCAAGTGCATTAGAGTTGGGTATTAATGGTTCAAGTGACCGTACAGATAATAACCACAAAGATGCAGGCATTGGTTTGACATTAGGTCAGCATTTTGGTAAGTTGTCTGCAACTGCTGGTGTTGATTTCTATCAGAAAACAGATGCACTAAAGGCAAGTTTGGTTGCTGGGTATGATGTAGCAACATTTGGTCCTGTAACAACAACTGTTAAAGTTGGTGGTTTATACTTAGACCAAAGAGTAAATGAATTCAATTCAAAAGCTAAAGATACTGGCTTTGCTGGTGTAGTTGGTGCAGGAGTTTCTGTTGACGTTATGAAAAACGTTGCCTTGACTGCTGACTATCGCTACGAAGCAGCTGCAAGTCAATCTACTATCAAATCATTTAACGGCAACACATATGCTGCCGGCGTTAAAGTAACGTTCTAATATGTGGGTTACGGGTTCCCAATAAAAACCCTTTTCTCGCCTCCACACATACTAAGTCAAAATCGTAATTGGAGACCAAGCTATCTTTATAGATAACGTAATCAAAAAGGAGAGTATGATGAAGTTTCTAACGAAAACTATCATAACCGCATTAGCATTAGGCCTTATGGCTACTAACGCTAAACAAGCACCTGATATTACTGAAGCCGTTAAAGCAGATTTTAACAAACAAATACTCTGCATGGCAAAAAACATATACTATGAAGCCGCAATGGAACCTTATGAGGGTAAACTTGCTGTTGCTCAGGTAACTTTAAACAGAACACAAAATAAGAACTACCCATCCGATGTTTGCGGAGTGGTGTACCAAAAGACAGGTAGTACCTGCCAATTCACATGGACTTGTGAAAAGTCATATGAGGTGCGTAATCAATATGCATGGGAAGAATGTATAATGATTGCTAAAAGAGCACTCACAGAAGGTATTCTACACAAAGAAATAGCCAAGGCTAAGATTGTGTTTTACCATGCTACATATGTCCATCCAGAATGGACAAATATACATCCATATAAAACTATTGGTAATCATATCTTTTACGCCAAGTATTGACACGGTTGTTATATTATGTTACAATTGAATTTTACAAGTAAGAATTATGCCAACCAAAAACGAAATAGCTGAATTTAGTGACCTGATTGTGGTAGAGTCTGCTCTATGGAAAATGACAATCATGGATACTGTTGTTGCTCATTGTGAGAATAGTGGAATGGAAGTAGATATTGCTTCTACTCTGTTATCCTCTGCACTTAAAGCACAAATTAGAGAAGAAGCCCAAGAACTTAACCTACTAAAGAAATCTGCCAAATTGCCGATATGAATGATGAGAACACAGGCTTTGCCGCCTTTGCTTTATACAATGCGTTACACCTTCATTTTACTTCTAATAGTTATGATTACTTTAAGTATAATGGTAAGACCAACGTATCTAAAGATTCTTTCTCCAGACGCAAGGATAAGTTCCATTTTTACAAACTAAGCAGGAGATATTCGCTTGACCAGTTACGTGAGTTTTATGTTGCCAATTGGATTGATTCTGATTTTACTTGGGTTGGTAATGTATCAGGTGCCGAAGGTGAAGAAGTCTACAAGAAGTGGCAAAAAAGAAACCAGAGCTTGACTTATAACTTTGAACAAGATATAATACACTTATTTGAAACAGAGAATTGGTTGAAAGTAAAGAATGGTCAGTATCCATATCTATTGGAAGAAAGTATGAGAAATAATATCAATGTAGAAACCTTGTGTATTCTGAATGATATTATGGGATTCTTTCCAATGTGGGAAGAAAAGATTTCGGACAATCTTATTTGGCCGGTGTATAAATTAAAATGTGAGAGGTATACACCTTTCATTAAGTATGATAAAGAAAAGTTTAAGACAATTTTAAAAGAGCGGATTAAAGAATATGCATAAGATTGATAAGATTTATCTAGACCTTGATGGTGTTGTAGCCAACTTCACCAAGAGATATAAAGAAGTGTATGGTGTAGATCCAGATTCTAAAGGCGGTAGAAAAAACTTTGGTAATAATTTTAGCAACTTTATCAAGACTAAACAATTTGAAACATTAGAGTTGTTACCTGATGCACCATCTTTGATTGAATATTTAAAGAACCAAACTGTACCTGTAGAGATTCTTTCTTCTACAGGTAGACCAGACAACCATGATGAAGTAGCCAGACAAAAGACTGTTTGGTTATGTGAACATGGTATTCCATTTAAGGGTAATTTTGTACCCGGCAAAGAACTGAAAAAGAACTTTGCAACACCGACTTCCCTAATCATTGATGATACCTTGAGTGTTATTGATGATTGGAAAGAAGCTGGCGGTCCTGCGATACATCACAAGAACGCCAGAGAAACTATGGTAATGTTGAAATTTTATCTACTTTGATGGATAAATATATTATATTATGATACTTTGAAACATACTCCGTTTATACTCCGTTATATTAGAAAGGTTAATTATGGATTTCTCCAAAATGAAAAAGAGTTCAGGCAATCTGGACAAGTTAGCAAAAGCCGTTGAAGCTCTCAATGCTTCGTCAGACGGATCCTCCGAAAAAGAATTATACTGGCGTCCAGAAGTGGACAAAGCAGGTAATGGTATGGCAACAATTCGTTTCCTACCGGCATCAGCTGCCGATGGTGAAGATGCATTACCATGGGTTAAAGTATTCTCTCACGGATTCCAGGGACCTGGTGGTTGGTTAATTGACAACTGTCTCACAACCAAGAACCAACAATGTCCAGTTTGTGAACACAATAACAAACTATGGAATTCTGGCATTGAAGCCAACAAAGAAATTGTACGTAAACAAAAGCGTAAGTTAAACTATATCGCTAACGTTTATATCGTTTCTGATCCTAAGCATCCCGAAAATGATGGACAAGTTAAATTGTTCAAGTTCGGTAAAAAAATCTTTGATAAGATTACTGAAGCAATGAACCCTCAGTTTGAAGATGAGAAGCCAATCAATCCATTTGATTTGTGGAAAGGTGCTAACTTCAAGTTGAAGATTCGTAAAGTTGAAGGTTATCAAAACTATGACAAGTCTGAGTTTGAATCACCATCTGCATTGTTGGATGACGATGAAGAACTAGAAAAGATTTGGAAGTCAGAACACTCATTGGCAGGTCTTACTGCTGATAAAGAGTTCAAGTCTTATGATGACTTAAAGAACCGTTTAGAAAAGGTTCTAGGTTTGAATGGTGATGTTCCTGTACCTAAGACTACAGTAGAAACAATCAAAGAGCAAGCACGTATTGCTCCCAAGAAAGTTGTTGAACCTGATATCACCGAAGAAGATGATGACTTAGCATACTTCTCAAAATTAGCGGAGGATTAATATGAGTGTCACTCTTAAGAACCTTGAGAGTGCCTTGGCCGGTGAGTCAATGGCACATATCAAGTACCGTTACTTTGCCAAGATTGCCAGGGAAGAAGGCTTTGAAGATGTTGCAAAACATTTTGAACATACTGCTGACCAAGAAATCTTACACGCATGGAGTCATTTAGAATTGTTAATTGGTAAACCATCCACTAAAGAATGTTTACAGAAGGCAATTGATGGCGAAACATATGAGTTCACCGAAATGTATCCCCAGTTCCATTCTATTGCTGTTGCAGAAGGTAAATCAGAAGCACAGAAAGAAATACAGGAACAAATTGCTGAATCTAAAGAACACGCTGAACAATTCAAGCAAATTCTTATGAAAGCAGAAAAGAGATTTGCGGCTCTTACTAAAGTGGAAAAGAGACACGCTGATGCATACACTAAAGTGTTGGAGGCTCTATGAAAGAATATGTGTGTTTAGTATGTGGACATATACATGATGAAGAAGTGGAAGGTAAGTGGGAAACTTTACCTGAAGACTTTGAATGTCCAGAATGTGGTTGTGGTAAAGAAGACTACGAACTAGTTTAAAAGCCTTTTCTTCTTAAGTGTCTTCTGGAAGGCTTTAGACCCACCGCAAGGTGGGTTTTTTATTGGTTAAACCAATCTAGTAGAATTTATAGATAATCTTCTAAACGTATCTTCCGTATTTCTAACGGCAGGAATATCAATACCAACAGTATTGTTTTGTGGTTTAGATACGGAAGAACTAACCACATTGTTAGTTACTGTGCTTGATGAACTACTTGAGGTCTGTGCCTGTAGTTGCAACATTTGATTCTCTCTACTAGCAGGTGTTACAGCTGAAGATGGCGGAGTTGGTGACATTTCCGTTGCAGATGTAGTTGGTTTAGATGCATCAGTAGCCGTTGCATTTGTTGTAGTAGGTGTAACAGGTGTGGATGTATCGGTGGCCGTTGCAGTTGTTGTAGTAGGTGTAACATTCTCACTTTTTTTATCAGTTCGTCTAGGATCTTGAGCCGCAAAATCAGACCTAGATTTTTGTGCCGCTTCAGTTGATACTCCTGTAATTGGTCCTGCATTAACTATACTGTCAGCATAATCATTTGCCTTTTTTAATAACTCTGCAGGAGGTGGGTCACCATCAGATTTTGTACCTTTAGCAAATGTGTATTTTCCTGTGTGTCTATCCCAAAAACCTTGCCATCTACTATAACCTTCTTTGGCCATGAATTGAGCAATTAAATCTTGCTTACGTTTAATTGCAATTTCTTTTTCATCTGTAGCATTATCAAGGTCTTCATTTTGCACCACACCCATTGAATCCTGTGTGTGGTCAATTGATTCTCTTTGTTTCTTTAATGCTTGAACAGCAGGTTCTCCACCTTGTTCTCTTGCTTTATCTTCTTGGTATTTTTCTAATTTTTCTGCAAGTGCCTGACCAGCAAGAACCGTAGCAATTAAACCTGCACCAATCAAAGCTGCTATGAGAGCTTCAGGCGACAATAATGCTTTTATTAACCACTCTCCAGCAGTTAATAATGTTCTCCAAAGTTTACCGGAAAAAAACTCAGATACATCATTCCATATTTTTAAAATAGGACTAAGTAAATCTTTTACCCAATCCATTAGACCATCAAATGCACTAATTAAACCATCTAATAAACCACCTCCAGGTTTCTTATCTTTGGTTACTTTTGTAGAAGTTCCAGTTGCACCTAAGGCTTTTATTAATTCTTTGTTTCTTCTATCATCTTCTAATTGTTTTTGTTCTCTAAAGTTATTTGTCTTCTCACGCATCAAAGTATCATGCTCTTGAGACTTCTTCATAAAAGAATAAATCTTATGCAAAGTTTCTGTTAAACCAGAAGTGTCTTCTTGACTTGGTAACTTACCAACTTTGGTGGCTTTGTCTCCAACTAGTCTGGACCTACCTGCAAAATTTTGAATATCTTTTTGTGAACGACCAAGAATTCTACCCAATAAAGCAGGTGCTAGATTAGAACCAAAAGTCAACATTTTAATAATGTTTAATGGGTCTATTTTTTCTTTAATGCCAGTTATTTTTGCTTTCGTTTTAAGCCCAACAACCTTTTTAACAGATTTACCAAAACCTTCACCACTAGACAATTCTCCGGCAAGTAAATTTGCAAGAGAATGACTTCTAATATATCTGGCTTGTTGATAGGACATCTTATCCATGGTTTACCTTTTACTTAAAATAGTTGGTCTATCATCATCCGTACTTGCAGTTGGCTGTATTGTTGTACTTGATGGAGAATTAACCATTGTATTGTTTATGTTTTGTATTGCTGGTTTATCCATAGATTGCTTGAGGTCTTTATTTTCTATTGATTTTTGGTTAATTTGTTCACCCTTAATAGGTTCTGGAACAATTGGTACAACTTTTTTATCTTCCTTTTTATAACCATTACCTATTAAAGAAACAATTTCTTCAGCACGTTTACCTACCTGTGTGTACCATTTACTATCTGTTAATTCTTTAGCTACAGTTTTAAAATCACCTTTTTCTGCGGCCTTAGCGGCATTTTTAAAAATAGTCCACCATCTACCCATATTATATGTTAAATCTATAAATGCTCCTTGACCGGTTTCATTGGCCAATTCAAATCCAGGTCCTTGTTTTGCAATCTTTAAATGAGCATCAAAATCTTTTTGGAATAAATTTTCCATTTCGGTATTAGTTAAAGCTGGAGTTTTATTATTTTTTTTATCATAAGGACCTCCGTTATTTTTCCAATCATCATATTCTGCAGGTAAACTTTTACCATCACCTATCAAATGGCCAACACCTATTGTCCAAAGACCTTTAGTATCTTTATAAGGATAAGGTATAGCACCTTCATGTTGTTTAATCATTGATTTAACTGATTCATAACCTACTGCTGCTATTGCCCCAATACCAAGACCAGCTTTAGTTGCACTAGAAATTGGAGGTGTTGGTGGTGCAGGTGGAGCCGGAGCAGCTGTTGGTGGTTTTGGTGGCGTAACTGTAGGTTGAGGAGTTGGAGCAGGCTTTACAGGCTCTACTGTAGGCTTTACAGGTTCTGCTGTGGGTTTAACCTCTGGTGCTTTAGCTTCTACCTTAGCTTCTGGTGCCTTGGCTTTAATTTCCGGTGCCTTAGCTTCTGGTGCTTTAACTTCTGCCTTAGCCTCTGGTGCCTTGGCTTCTGGTTGTTTTTTAACCTTCTCAACTTCTTCTTTTTTCTTCTCAACTTTCTTTTCAATCTCAGGCTTTTTCTTACGACCAGTTAAAGCTTTAATGAGTTCTTCATGTCTATGGTTATCAGCGGCCGCATCTTCTTTATCGTATGTTTGTTGTAGTTCTTCATGGAGTCTTTTGTCTTCATCCATTTTAACCATCAACTCATAGATTGAACCTAGAAGTTTTGCAGGAGATTTTTCAGATTCAACTGGCGTAGTTCTACCACCAACAATTTTATCCATAACTTTGGAAACTTTGTTGGTTAAAGAACTAGCCGTTTTCTTTGTTGGTTCTGATAGAGATGCCATTTAGCTTTTCATTTTCTCTTTGATTTTTTGATTTTCTTCTTCAATATATTGTATCAATAGAGAGACATAAATTTCTCTTTCCCAAGGCATCATATTATCAAGTTCGGTCAGACTATACTTATGGTGTTGCATCAATGAAAAGTTAGTCTGATAATGGTTTTTCAGGTTATCATGGCGAAATGTTAGACGAAAAAACTTTCCAGTCCTTCCACAGGAATATCGTGGTTGAAACCACACTTAGAGCAAGTCATCTTTACGTTTGTTTTTAACTTTGGTAAGTTATTAAAGAATTCTTCCACTTTCTCAAACTGTTGCTGGTTCATTGTCTCAACAAACTCTAGCATCTCACCTTCAGCAGCCTCAGCTGGATAATGAAATTGTTCACCGTCATAGATACTCTCTATACTGTTAGCAATCATATTGAAAGTAACTTCTGCAATATCTTCAATCTTCAATGAGTTTTTAACCATACCAAATTCTGGATATTTCATTCTGATAGAAACTTTATCTGTCAATTGAATATCAGGACTAACTTCTTTATCTCTGATTGGTTTTATATCAGTCAGATTAATCTGATTCTCCATGATATTACCACATTCTTTGCCTTCTACCTCATTGTTGCAACGGTATTTTGAATCAACAACTTCACCAACAGATTTAGCTCTCAGATTAATAAAGTAGTATTCAATGTCAACGATTGGTAATGCATCAAAATCTATACCTTCAGTCAAGGTACAGTTATATAAAATATCTCTAATGCTTTGTTGCATGGATTCAGAATCACTTGATTCCAAAGCCATAAACAGATTTCTCTGCTCTTTGACCAAGAATGGTCTATATTTGATTTTCTTTTTTGAAATAGGCAACTCAAGTTCATAAGTTGGCACAGCAAGTCTTGGTAAAGCCATAATTTATTCCTTTCAATTAATAAGTACCTGTAGATCCAATATCAGGGTTACCTTCACTATCTTTGTTATAATTATCAATATTCGGATCAATATTTGTATCTGTTGGTGTTGCTGCAGAAGTTTGAAACGATGTTAAATCTATTGAAGATAGTGAAGAAAATACAGAGTCTATTGCCTGATCCACCAGATCCTGAGCAAAACCTTGTATTGAATTATTTTTCCAGTATGTATAAGCAAAAGTTACAGACAGTTTATGGTATGAATCATTACTCCAATCTAAGTCTAATTGATTTACTGATATTGGATAAGCATCAAATAGACCTACTGTATATGATAATTTGTTAGTCTGGTCATATTGATTAACAGACAATGTAACAGCATAATCAGTTTTGTATCTGAAATTGTTTGATTGTGTAGGGTTAACATAATTGAGCCAAGCATCAAAAAATATCTTTTCTGACATATCACCACTAACAATGAATGTTAAATCTATATCATTATATGTACTTAAGTATGGATATTTTTCAATAGGACCATAAGTTTTTTGTTCTGTTGTCGCTATTGTACGACCAGGTAAGTTTGTAGCCTCACAACGATATTGTAGAGGCGTAGATGTTTTAATGTATTGAATCAGACCCAACGGAATAGGAATATTCACATCAAAACGGTTCGGACGTGCCAAATCATTCCTAAATGTGGATAAAAAGTTACTAATACTTCCCGGCATTATGGTTTCCTTATGGATTCTATTTTGTATAAATATAGGTGTAGTTCACGGCTGGCAGGCCTAACTACTCTAACGCTTAAAGGAGCATCAGCTATGAGTATTTATCACACCCACCATATTATTCCTAAACATATGGGCGGAACAGACGATTCAACAAATCTTATAAAATTAACGGTTTCTGAGCACGCCGAAGCTCATCGTATTCTTTTCGAAAAGTATGGAAAGAAAGAAGACGAACTTGCTTGGAAAGGATTATCAGGATTAATTGATAAACCAGAATTAGAACACGAATTGCGTTTAGAAATAAACAGAAAAATAAGTGAGTCTAATAAAGGAAAAATTCCATGGAATAAAGGCAAAAAAGGAGTTCAAGTTTCACCATTTAAAAATAAAAAATTGCCTGAAGAATGGTGTAAAAACATGAAAAAACCCAAGAAAAATACAAAAAATATGGGAAGATATCAAAGAACTGATGAAATAAAACAAAAAGTGATAAATTGTGTATCGGATTGGGAATTGATAACCCCAAAAGGTGAAATTATAATAGTGAAAAATTTGAAAAAATATTGTAAAGAAAATAATATGAGTTATGCCACTATGTTTGCTGTCTCTAAAGGAAAAAGACACCAATATAAAGGTTGGAAATGTAAAAAATTATAATCTTTATGGTTTCTTTATTTCCTGTATCGAATCTCGCCAAACTTTATCGGCTTTAGCCTTTTTGAAATTATGCACAGGAAGGAACACCGCTGTTTCCCATTCATCTGGTTGAACGGCAAGTATCCTAGACTTAACATGAGAGGTCAAGTATCTCTTAATACATGGCCTAAACTCTTTAAAACGCTTGGTGGCGGTCAGGATATCATAAGTAATACGAATACGCACCGGATCTCCATCTTCATCAAACCTACCATAGTCCAGGAGTTTATTCATAAATGCCACTCGGTATTTAATTGGTAGGTAATGTAGGTTTAATCCTAGGAAACCATCATCATATCTTTCCAGCATTAATACCAAAGGGAACTTATCATAGTATGGTAAATCTTCTTTGGTCTTAGGGTCATAATAAAAGAAAAATAGACCACCTTTGATAAATCGTTTGGTGTTTCTAAATTCTTCTCTCTTAATTGTATTTGGAATACGGGAAGTGTTCTTCAAATTGGCCATCTTGGTCATAAACCATTTGACTGATTCACGACTAAGCATCTCCATTTTGAGACCGCTTCTTTCTTCCGCAATTGTTTTTAGTTTAGATTGTGTTGCCATCGGTTATTTAGTTCAAGCTTTGGGTAACTGATCCTCTGTAAAAATTACAAACTTCCACTTTCGGTCCTTACAATATTCAATAGCTGATTTCCACTTGGCTTCATTAACACCCCAAGTGGTTATTTCTGTTAAGTACTTTTTTGTCATTCTTTTCTGTGGTTCTGGTGGTTTGGTTTGTTTTTTTGGTTTGACTTCAATCATCCAAGTTTCTGTCTCACCTTTATTATTTTTCACCTTTATCACAAAATCAACAAAATATCTGTGCCACTTACCATCTACTGGTGATTTGTAAGGTACAATAATTTCTTCACTAGCCCAAGATATACACCAATCTCTAATATCAAATTCGTGCATAAACCTCGCTTCCCAGCTGGAGCGGTATATGATGTTTTTATGGTCACCCACATATTTCCCTGGGTTTTTGGGTATAAATCGTCCTGAATATGCCATAAATATATGTATCCAATATTTTAATAAAGAAATTAATGGCTATTATTTCAATCCCAACCTCAATTGCTGGCATATCCATACCGGGCTTTTCATTAAATGCACCGAATGGACCTTTGGCCGCTTTGTTCGGTAATAACTTTGGCACAAATATTCTACAGTATCCAAGAGATTTGAATACCAGTCAAAAAGGCCATGTAGTTCAATTTACAATATATGATGTTAGGCCAGCCAATATAACCGAACTTGCAGGTAAATTGGATAATAGTATACAAGGTGTTAAAAATTCTATTTCTAGTGGTTATAATAGTCTCGCATCATCAGCTTCAAATTTATATAACAATCCTGTTGCAGGTCTTGCTTCAGGAGCTTCTTCTGTAATAAACTCCGTATCAAACTTGGGTAATTCTGTTACTGGTGCATATTCTGCCGCTACTGGTGCAATTGGTAGTGCTATCAATGCGGTTGATAATTTTTCGGTTAAAGATTCTTTAACCTCTTTAGAAAATACTTTGAGTAATGTTGACGTAAACTTTCAACCACCAACCGATGTATTTAATACAAGCATATCACTCTATATGCCAGAAACTGTTAATTTTTCATATGATGCAACCTATAATAGTGACCAGACTGTAGTTGGATCTTTACCATTGATTGGTGCTATCGCTGGAAAATTATTTAACAATGAAGCTGTTAAAGCTGCTTTATATAAAGGTGGTTTTGTTTTTAACCCACAACAACAAGTAATGTTTTCTGGTATTGATTTTAGAAAATACCAAATGGATTTTGTTTTTACACCATATTCTGCACAAGAAGCTGCAACAGTAAACAATATCATCAAGGCCTTTAGAAGAGCGGCCTCACCGACCAAAATTAAAGAAGCGGCTGGTTTGTTTTTTAATCCACCATCAGTTGTTGAAGTTGATTTTACTTTTAACGGAAAAACTAATAAAAACTTGAACAAAATAAAACGAAGTGTATTAGAAAGTGTAAAGGTAGATTATGCACCTAACGGATGGGCAGCATATCAAGATGGTCAACCAGTACAAACGAAGATGACTTTAGAGTTTATGGAACTAGAATTGGTTACCAGAGCAGATATTGAAAACGGTTTCTAAAAATGCAATACTTTAAAACTCTACCAAAATTAATATCAACAAACAATGGAAATTCTGTTGTT
>Ga0007854_10001904_pt1 | contig 13166 bp, 12 predicted proteins | sample CryBogCBH12Aug08_FD_60382 | JGI IMG/M metagenome (GOLD analysis project Ga0007854, IMG submission 60382) | Freshwater microbial communities from Crystal Bog, Wisconsin, USA - CBH12Aug08 | ecosystem: Environmental > Aquatic > Freshwater > Lake | place: Crystal Bog, Wisconsin, USA | collected...
GGTGCTGGTGCGGGTTTGGGTGCTGGAGATGGCGCTGGTTTAGGTGCTGGTGCGGGTTTGGGTGCTGGTTGGGGAGCTGGTAATGGTGCTGGAGCTGGTTGAGGGACTGGTGCTGGAGATGGTTTAGGTGCTGGTGCTGGTGATGGTTGGGGAGATGGCGCTGGTGATGGTTGGGGAGATGGCGCTGGTGATGGTTTAGGTGCTGGAGATGGCGCTGGTTGGGGAGATAGTGCTGCTTGGGGACTTAGTTGGAGAAATGGTGCTAGATCTGGAAACTTCTTACTATGTGTTGCAATACTATTATCTACATATGTCCTTCTATTCCAACTATCTTTATTATTTATATAATCTTGAATATTAGTAAGATTGTTACCAGTAGGTGCTATTATAGATGATACTGGAACATTAGTAAACCCACTTACAGGATTTCCAGTATTATCATAAAGAGTAAATTTATTATTGTCAATAAGATTTATATCATATCTATTGCCGCTAGCATCTTTAATAAACATAAAACCATCATTGTCTAATAAAATGGGATAATTGGCACCACCTTCTTGATTTATAATTGCACCACCGCTAAATGTCCCTGGTAACATCATACCAGTATCAGTTACACTAGTAGTTGCTGCTGGAGCTGGTAATGGTGCTGGAGCTGGTGCTGGTTGGGGAGCTGGTACTGGTTGGGGAGCTGGTACTGGTTGGGGAGCTGGGCTAGGTTCTGGTACTGGTTGGGAAGCTGGTGCTGGTTGGGGAGCTGGCTCTGGTGCTGGTGCTGGACTTGGTTGACGAGTTGATGCTGATTCTGATAATGCTGCTTCTAAAGCGGCTATTTCCCAATTATCCAATGGTCTTACATCACGCACTACCGCTCTCCATTGTGATGGATAATCATTATATAAAGGGTCATTAAAATAATTATTCGTCCCTATTGATGGATAATCAACTGGTAAAATATTATTTCCAATAGTTAGAGCAGGACCTAATAAATCTTTATTATACTCTGGATTAATATATCTATTTTGTCCAGAAGCACTATCTTGTGTAATTAAATTTTGCATAGAAGTCATTTTACTCTAATTTATCGTCTATTTTTATTATTTCGTCTTGTTTTACGATTAGATTTTCTTGATTTTCTTGATTTTCTTGATTTTCTTGATTTTCTTGATTTTCTCATGTTACGTTTTCCACCTGTCTTCAAGCAAGCGGGATTCATAATACGAGCATCATAAGGTTGTTGTAGTAATACTGGACCACCGACAGAATCAACAAAATCACTGGGCTTATTACCATATCCAGCCGTAGGAGCAGTGTAAAAAGCACTATCAATACCACCAACCCCACCATTTTGTAGTAATGGTGTAGGATTTGGCATGGCACCAGAAGGTGATGTATTTACTAAACCACCTTCACATCCTATACGAGAAATAACAGCCATACCCGCAGAAGGGCCAGCAGAGCCAATACCATTTACAGGACCAGCGCCAACATCAACTGTATATCTTCCACCTTTTAGCATAGTGTTCGCTGGGGTGTTTACATTATATCCAATTGAATTAGCATTTAAACTTGGTCGCATACCACCAGCAAACCCGGGGAGACCACCCGTTCCACTAATAGGACCAGCAAGACCAGGACGAGTGGCCGATAAGCAATCTGGGATTAATTTGGGACCACCAATAATTTCTTGAGCATAAGGTGCTTCAGGGGCAACTGCTTGACCGACTGTATAGCCAGCACCTCGTTGTTGTCGTCGTTGTTTTCTTGTATTTTTACGAACCATCTAATTATCTTAAATATTTTTATGTAAACCTACAATTTCATATCTTTTAAAATCTTCATTATAAGAAATATTAACCATAATTTCTCCAGAAATTTCTTTTAGAAGTTTACTTAACTCTAATTGTTGAACGCACGCTTTTGAAAGTGATTTACCATCCACATCAAATAATTCATATACATCTGGAAGCATTGGTTCTCGGACTGCTTTTGCATATGTTGGTCTTATATTTAGTTGCTGCGGCTGTGATGATCGGTGCGGTTGTGTTTGTCTTCCATAAAATCCTTGTTCAATCTTTGCCACACTATCATTAAGTGTAAATGTAAATCTTCGTTTTCCTGGTGTTTCAGGGATTAAATATACTTTTGTATAATCTTGAACATCTACTAGATTTTCAAGTGATGATAATGGTGTTGGAGCAATAATTTCACTTACAATTCCTCCCATCAATCTTACATCTGGAATCCAATGATGTTGAACAAAATCTTTCATATATGATCTTCGTTGTGTAAATGTTTCATTATTAAATACATTATTTCCTTTATATACATATACATCTTCAATAAGCATATTATGATTTACTACATCTAAACTTACAATGAAAACACTTCCTTTATAAATATCTTGTGATACTCTCATTCTTAAAGTATAGCATAATGGTTGTCCTTTAGTAATTTCACGTTCTTTCTTTGATAAATTATAACGAACATATGTTGGTGTATTTTTATCAAGAAATACTAAAAATCCAGATTCAGCTTTTGTATTTGTGCTATGAACAAAAAATGTTGCTTTTGTAAATAAAGACCCAATTTTGTTGTGTGTATCAACAGAATTTAGTCTTTGACATATTACTAAGTCTTGTAAATTGTTTGTAAGAAATTCAATTGCTGCTTTCTGAGTATTTGGATATGCTTTCTTTAAAATGATGGCATGTGTATTTCTATGAGAACTTTTTAATGAACCTTGAGCAATTTGTTCTTGTTGATTCATTTTAATACTTTTCTTATTATAATATGTGACGAATGTTTAGACCCGCACGCATTTAAAAATAAACTTTAGATAGATGTCATTTGAAGAAAGATGTTATGTTATTTATGGAAATGGATTCAAACCTTTAAAAATAAAAGGTATGTCCAATAAAAATAAATTAATAGAAACTTTACAATTAAAAGGGTTTTCACCAAAAAGTTCATCACTAAATTGTAAATCTCCAAGTGGTAAGAAATGTAAAACAACTCCTACATTATATTAAAAACTAGCATAATTATTATTTGTTTCTGTATCATTAGGTCCAACACCTTCCAATAACCCCCCATTTTGAACTAATTCCGGCTTGAATGGTTGTATCGGTTGTGCGGTATCTAGCATTACATTACTTGCTCTTTCAGAATTTGTAATAATCTTATTGCCAGAATTTATTAAACCCGGTCTAAATGACCGTTCCGGGTATCGTAAATTATCTTTTATATCTTGAGAACCATAATATTCATCCATTGGATCATTTGGAATTACAGTAAATACAGATTTTATTACATCAGGACTTCTGGCATTAGGAGGATTTGGTCCAGAAGGTGATACTTCTCTAGGAACTTGAATAGGTATAGGAGTTTTCATAATAGCAGCAGGGGCGGGAATTTCAAATGGTTCGGATTGTATGCTTGGTCTTATAATTATAAATATGACTACAAATAAAAATAATATTACAATGCCTATAAATATATTAGATACCATCTATTTACATGGTTTAAAAAAGAAAAAAATAGACTATTTAGAAATGAGCGTTGTTAGCGTGAATGTATTAGTTGACCAAGTATTAGCACTTCCTTCTGTAAATGTTGATCCTAGCAAGTGGAATCTGGATGTTGTGTTAGAGGTTGCTGTGCAGGTCGCCGGACTCGTAAAGAAGACTTCTGCTTCGACGAAGCAAGAGAATTTTGATTTATTGATGAAAACTGTGAATGCGTTACTTGACAAACTTGAGGCAAAGGAAGTTTCATCAGTTGCTCAAGGCTCTTCCACTGCTGCTGTTGTCCAACGATGGGCAAGTCTAAAGGCGCTCGTGAATACAACGCTGCCTGTTGTGTTTTCTTATACATCTCATTTATCTGTTCCCCCACCTGTTGCAAATTGTTTATCATGCTTTTGTGCAAAGGCTGTCCAGGTTGAGGAGTTTGTAAAAGTTTCTGTTCCAGTAGTTGAAAAAGCGGTTGAGTCTGCTTTACCCGTTCTTGATGAGATTGCGATTGCTTCTGGTGCGACCTCTGTTGCTTCTTCTGTTGAAAAGGTTGAGGCCGCACTTCCGAAGGTTGAGGCTGCACTAAATGTGGTTGAATCCGCACAATAAAATTTGGATTTTTATATGATTCAATAGAAATTACATTCATAGGTATAGGTCCTTCATATAATTCACAAATCTCTTTTGTATCTTCTTTATCAATAATTTTATACATAGTAAATTCATTAGCAGATAGAAATCCTTTTATATATCCAAAGTCATAAATAATTAATTCATAATCAACATTAATTTCATTAAAAATATACTCAATTATATATATCATATTACTAATTATTAATAGTGTGATATATTTAGATAGTTATTTTCAAAAACCAAAAAAAATTAATTTGAACTTTAAGAAAAATTACGTATTATAAATAATGGCTTCAATTCTTATATTAACACAAAAAGCAGAAGTAAAATCTGGAAAACTAAGTGTTGATAAAGATGTAAATTTAGCGACTATTCAAAAATATTTTAAGAAGAAATCTGAACCAGAAATTATTGGAACATATAATTTTAAAACACTAACATTATTTATATTCGGATATACAACTGGAAAAGCTGGAACAGAAAATAAACACGAACTTCCTCCTCCACATGATTCACAACTTATATTTGGAGATATCATATTAATTGCTTCAAAATCTGAATCTTCATTTGCAAATCCAGTACCTTTCAAATCAGAAGATTATGAAGTATTTTATTCAAAAGCATATGGCGGATTTGATGATTTAGATGATGAAGAAGATGAAGATGAAGAAGATGAAGAATTGATTGAAGAAGAAGAAGAAGTTGTAATTGATGAAGAGCCAATTGATGATATTATTGAAGGTGAAGATACATTTGATAAATCATCGTATATATCTGAAGAAGAAGAAGAAGTTGTTATTAAAAAAGAAAAGAAGAAGCGTAATACATATATTGTGATTAATCATGTAAATATTCATCCAGATAAACAATTAAATATAAACTCTGAAAAACATAGTATTCGTTTAAAGGTTATTCAAAATTTAGAGAAACTATTTAATAAAATTCTTACAAAAAAGGAAATTGAAACTCTAGAACATGAAATTTATAAGGTTGCCCTTCATGAAGCAGACTCAAAACATATTATAAAAGATTGGTCAATTAAACTCTTTGTTTATATTTATAATTATATTCTTAGAAAAATTATTAGCAATCTTTCTTCAAATAGTTATGTTAAAAATGTAGAATTGATGAATCGTTATAAAACAAAAGAAATAACTCTACAAGAGATTTGTGTAATGAATCATTATGATTTGTATGAATCAAAATGGAAAGAACAGATTGAAAATCAAAAGAATATTGAAAAACGTAGAATTGAAGGAAATAAATCAATGGCAACTGATCAATTCCTATGCACTCGTTGTTTTAAACGTGAATGCACATATTATGAAATGCAAACTCGTTCAGCAGATGAGCCTATGACAATCTTTATTAATTGTTTGAACTGCGGTAAGAACTGGAGACAATAGTTCTGTAAATATTTAGAATGCAAAAATCTTCTGCTACGGCAGAAATTCCTCTTCGTTTGTTAGGCGAAAAAGGAACAAATCCAATCCCTATAATTAATAAACTTTGGGAGTTTTATTCACAGAAAGGAATCAAAACAGTTTTTGTTTCATTAGGAACTTCTTCATCACCTCTTGCAGAACTTGAGATTAGTGAAATACTTGGTTGTCCTCTACATGTAATTGAACCATCTGAAAGTAAACGTGAATTATGGAACAATGTCTCAGAAATTCTAAAAACAAGAAAAAGATCTGATGAGCATGTATTTACACAAGAAGTTGAAAATAAATGGGTATTACCTAAGAATTTAAGAATAAGTAATAAATTACCATTTTTCTTTAACGGATCTCTTGAGTTAAGTGGTAATATTATTGAGACAGTTAACTGGGATACTTATGTTCAAGAAATATGTGAAAAACTAAATATACCTTCCCGTGTTGATTTACTTAATTTACAAATGAAGGATTTAGAAGAATCTATATTATATTCTTTTATAAATACTGGATTTCGTCCCGGTCTAATCTTAATTTCTTATACAAGTACTCCAGATTCAAATCTTTTAACAACTCAAGTGGCAGGTCATTTACAAAACGTTGGATATCAACTAATTGCTAAAGAAAATAATAAATTTATGTATTTATATAATGATAAAAATGTATATGAATATTCTTCATATGAAAATAATAAAATAGAAAACCCGTTAATACACGAAATTTTAAAATCTACTGGATTTTTCAAAAGTTAAAATAGATGCCAGAAAAAGTTTCTAAATCTCCATTACAGGAAAAAAGATTATACCTTTTACATAAATTTAACTATTTTATAAATCGTCGTGCATATACTTTTAGCACACAAATGAAAATAACATATAAAAATAGGAATAATAGTAGGAATGTCTACTTTAAAGAAATATGATGAAAAACAAATAATTATACCCGAGATTAGTGCTGAAATTCATCCCGGTGATAATTTTTATAAATATGTTAATGAAAAATGGTTAAATATGACTAAAATTCCAGATTATGAATCATCTTTTAGTGTTAATGAAGAAATTGAAATAAATATTCAAAAAGATTTATTTTCATTAATTGAAGAATGTGAAAAACTTGCTAAAAAAGGAAATAAACCATATAGTTTTGATAACATTTTAAAGGATACTATTGGAAGATTTGCTCTTTCATCAAATCGTGTTGCGGTTCAAAAGAATAGTATTGAAACTTTAAAAAAAGGATTATTAAATCTTCATTGTATTCGTTCCATTGATGATATTGGAGAGGTTCTAGGATTTTTTTGTAGAAACAAAATTCCAACGATTGTAGGATCATTCTTACAACTAGAAAGAATAAAAGGAGAATCAATATATACACTTTTTTTAACAACTGGTGAGTTGGGACTACCAGATATACGCTATTATAAAGCAACTGCTCCAGGAAAATTAAGAACATTAGTTGCTTATTTACAATTAATTAAATCAATATGTAAACTTCTAGAAATTGATGATATAAGTGAAACAGCAACATTTGAATCATATTTTTCTGGTCATATTGATGGTTTATCTAATAGTGAAAGTTTTTTAATAAAAGGTAAAGAATTATCTGAAAAATTTAAAGGGTTTCCATGGAAAACATTTTTTACAACATATGGAATTACTTCTTGGAAAGATAAAACTTTTCGTATTCAATCTAAGAAATATTTACAAATTCTAGAAAAAACATTTTACACAACACCATTTGAAAACTTCAAAAGTCTCTTTATGCTTCATTTAATATTACACGCATTACCTATACTACCTCCTCCATATGATGATCTTCATTTTGAGTTTTACCAGAATAGACTCAAAGGACAAAAAAAGAAAGTTGCACAAAATTATTTAACATTGTTTTTATCACAAACATATTTAAGCAAACCTCTTTCAATTCTGTATAAGAAATACTATTTGAAAGATTCGCTAAAAATACAAGCAACAAAATTTATTGAAAAGATTCGTTCTTCCGCATTAAAACAAATTGAAACAAATACTTGGATGGAAGATTCTACCAAACATTTAGCTAAAGAAAAAGTAAAAAAAATGGTATTAAGTATTGGTTGGCCAGAATCATATCCTAAATTTGTTTTACCATTACTTCAAACTGATAATCTTTTAGAAAATGTTTATTTATTATCAGCAAATTCTAGCGATGAAGATATTTCTCTATTAAATAAAACTTCAATCCCTGGTAAAACATGGGATGAGCCTTCCTATATTGTTAACGCATTCTATTATAATGAAATTAATGAATTTATTGTGCCGGCTGGTTCTCTTCTTTATCCTTTTTTTGGTGGAGATAAATCTAGTATAGGATGGAATTATGGTGGATTAGGATGTGTAATCGGTCATGAAATGATTCATGCGTTTGATGATGATGGAAAAGATTATGATCAATATGGACTATATAATCCTTGGTGGAAACCTCGTGATAATAGAAGATTTCATGCTATTTCAAAAAAGTTAGTAGAATTATATAATGGATCAAAAATATATGGAATTAATATTAATGGCACTCTAACATTAAATGAAAATCTAGCAGATTTAGGAGGATTCTCTATTGCGTTGGAAGCATTAAAACATGAAATAGCAGATAAATCTGAGAAAGAAAGAAAATATGAACTTCAACAATTCTTTATTTCTTACGCAGTTTCATGGAGAACAAAGGAAGAAAAGAAAAAGGTTTTACAAAGTTTAATTATTGATAGACATAGTCCAGCAGAACTTCGTGTTAATCTTATAGTTTCTCAGATGCAAGAATGGTATGATATATTTGATGTGAAAGTAGCTAATAAAATGTATATTGCGCCAGAAGATAGAGCTAAAATATATTAATTTTTTCTTAGCTTTCCATCTTTAGTATAATTTGGTGGCAAACACACAGCAGTTGATAAATTTAATTTATGTAATATATGTTGTGTATTTCCTCCCTGTTGTTTTTTTCTAGTATTTCTTCCTCCATTTTGTTTCATTTTCTTATTAAATTTCTTTTTATAATCTTCATACAATACATCTGGAACAATACCTTTAATTTCTTCTGGATGTAAATTTGCGTGGCATTGAGAAAACCAACATTTTCCAAATCGTTCAACACCAAATTCTTTTGTTGCGATTTCTATTGCTCTTGCTAAATCTTTTTGGCAAATAAAAATTCCATCATGATTTATTCCACCATTTCTTTCATGGTGGAAATGAAAAGTAGGATTCTCTTCTTTTCCTTCATCATCATCTGCCATAATAATACAATTATATTCTTTAGAATCTAATTTTGTTGGTAAAGTTCCATCAAATGGTATATTAGGATGATTCGTATTATTTCTTGTATTATTTCTCTTATTTGGAAACTCTTTTACATTAATATTCCAGCGTTTATCTTCTAGAATTTTCTTTATTTTTCTATTTCTAACAAGTGGAGCATTAAATACTTCTTCTATTAATTCTTCCATTACTTCATAATGAGACCGTTTATCAACATCTTCTTGTAACTCTAAAGTATATTCTCTTAGTCTTCTAAAACGAGAAGCCTTTTCTTCTATTCCTCCTCCGCCAAATCCTATACAATTTGCATTATCAAAAAAAGCAAGATTATCTCCTCTATTTAATCTTTCTTGTATTTCTGGATTTAGAGCTGCTGGAACTATAGTTGTATTATTTGCTTCTGTTAATTTCCAATGTTTATGTAATTTAGTTGGTCTTCCACAAATAGTACACCACTCTACTTCTTTTGGTCCTCCTATAAATCTAGCATAAGAATAAATATCATATAATTTTTTATGATAATAATGACCAGTTTTTGAGCAATCATGTTTCATATACATACAGCCTTCAGATCTTTCAACATATTCCAGACATATAGGGCAACAAGACCAATCATATGGGTATTCAAAAAAGATATCATATTTTTCAATATCACTTTTAGTTGATCCTTTCCATTTTTCTTCTTTAACTTCAACTCCTAATAAAAGAAGAATTTTTTTATATATTTCTGGATGGGTATTATATTTTTTACGAGCAATACTTTCTGGGCTACTACCAGTTTTTGTTTTTATTGTTTTATCTGCTCCTTTTTCTAATAAGTATTTAATAAGTTCTATATATTCTTCAGAATTAACAGTATTAACTGCGTATATTAAAGCAGTACCATCTTCATCTGATAAAGCATTTACATCTGCTCCTTTTTCAATTAATTTTTCAACATAATACATATTTGCCATTATAGAAGATGCTATTATTAAAGGAGTAGAATTATATTTTGATTTATAATTTACATTTGCTCCATTTTCAAGAAAGAAATCAAATAATTCTTTTCTATTTTTATCACCTATTGCTATTATTAACATATTTACTGGTGTATTATTACATTGAGCATCAACATCTAATCCAGCATCAATAAATACTTTATAAAATTCTAGTGGTCGTGTTTTAGAATGTAATATATTAAAATATGATTCACCATTAGTCATATATTTAATATCTGCCCCTTTTTGTATTAATAGTTTTGTTTTTTCTAATATTATATCATTATTTTGTAAAGTATCACTTAAAAGTGCATATAATACGGGCATACGATTATAATTAGCTAAAGTGTTTGGATTTGCTCCTTTTTCAAGTGCTATTTTTAAAAGTTCAATATCTTTCGTTATTACATAAAATATTAATGGATCACCAAGAATATTTAAATTAATATCTAAATTTGCTTTTAATAATATCTTTAATTTTTCAGAAAATAAATTTTTATTTACAAGCAAGAAGAATTGTACTTGTTTTGATTTAGGTATTATGGATAAATCTGTATCTTTTAGAATATTTTTTAAATCTTCAACAGTACCATTATTTAATATATTATCATACACTGATTTAAATAATTCGCTAGAAGTTACTTTTTTTTTTATATCATTTGTTTTTGTCAATCCCTTTTCTTCTAATAGTTTTACCATTGCATCTTTATTTAAAAGTAATGCCTGATCAAGAGGATTCATATTATTTTTTTTTTCTTGTAATTTATGAGGTGCTAAATCAATAAGTTTCTTCAAATCATCAACTGTTGCATCCGGATTTTTTATTAAATTAAAAATATTATTTTGTCTTGTAACTCTTACGCCACCAAACAAAAGCATCTATTATTAAATAATAATTAAATCAGAAAGTCTAAATTTCTCATAAGAACCATCGGGCATATGACGTTTAATAACAAGTGGTAATTTACGCTGTTCTAATTCTAGTTTAGCAATATCTTGAACATCTGTAATATGTTCGGGAACTATAATATAGGATCTTGCTCCTTGTGCTAACTGATTTGTTCTCATGCCAAGAATTTTTGTTTTTTCGTAAATAGAAAGGAATGGTGCTGAACGATGATGTTTATCATCTTCAGAAAGAGTTGTTTTAATAGGAATATTTATTTGTTCATCTTCTTCATAATCTAAGATACATTCTGGGTGATATTTTAATAAGAACTCAATTGGATTACTAAACGCTGATTTTTCTTCAATAACTTCTGCGACTTCCCCTTCAACTGTATCAAATTCTTCTAACTCTTCAATAATATCTTCTACATCTTCAGCATTTTCTGCTCCAGAAGCAATATAATCGTTATCCATTTTTACCTACTAATCTATAAATAAAGAATCCTTTAATTTTTTCATATTTTTGTAAAAAAATCCTTATTTTTTGTAAAAAATCCTTATTTTTGTAAAAAATTAAAAAAATTGGATATAAAGTAAAATTATTAAGTATATTGAGAATGGAATCCACTACTGATCTTAAGAAGTATGAAACTTTTGATGATATGAATTTGCCGGATAATCTTTTAAGGGGTATTTATTCTTATGGATATGAGAGACCTTCTAATATTCAAAGTCTAGGTATTGTCCCCATTATTAATGGCATGGACGTGCTAGGACAGGCTTCCAGTGGACTGGGAAAAACTGCAACATTTTGTATTGGTTCTATGTCAAGAGTTGATATTTCTTTAAAAAAGCCACAAATTTTAATATTAGTTCCCACACAAGAACTTGCCAAACAGATTTATGAGGTTGCTAAAAATATTGGTAGTTATTTACCAATTAATTGTTTATGTGCTATTGGTGGCAACTCTATTCGCTATGATATAACTGCTATTGATAATGGTGCCCAACTAATTGTTGGAACGCCAGGGCGTATCTTTGATCTAATGAATCGTAATAAACTTACAACTGAAAATATTAAAAATCTTATTCTTGATGAAGCGGATCAAATGCTTGAAGATCGTTTCTATAAACAAGTTATGTGTATTCTTGAGTTGGGATTTCCTCGCACAACAAAGGTTGCTTTATTTTCAGCAACTATGCCAAAAGAAGTAATTGAAGTAGCAAATAAGTTGCTTCAAGATCCTGTAAGAATTCTTATTCCTCCAGAGCAGGTATCGCTAGATGGCATTGACCAATATATTGTTGAAGAAAAAGATGAATATAAGTATGAAGTCTTGTGTGATATTTATAAGCAACTTACAATTAATCAAGCATTGATCTATTGTAATACACGCAAGCGTGCTGAATGGCTTGCTGAAAAACTTTCTGCTGATGGATATCCTTTATTATGTATTCATGGTGAAATGGAGAATGCTGAGCGTCATCGTCGCATGGAAGATTTCCGTTCTGGAAAAGTCCGTGTGCTAATTTCCACAGATTTACTTGCTCGTGGTATTGATGTTCAACATGTAAGTCTTGTAATGAATTTTGAACTTCCTTCTAATCGTGAAAACTATATCCATCGTATTGGCAGAAGTGGTCGTTTTGGTAAGAAGGGTGTGGCAATTAATCTTGTTAATACAAATGAGAAATTTATGAAAGAAGATATTGAAAAATTTTATTCTATTAAAATGAAAGATCTACCTCTTGATTTATCTCAAATTAAACTTTAAGATATAATAATAAGTACATATATAAATGGGCAGATATGCTTTTTTTAATACAGATTTTGAATATAAATTTGCTTTTGGAGTTCAACCCAGTAGTGATATACAAGAATTTGGTGGTGATGATACATCCATTAGAGAGATATCCTCTCATAATTGGATTCAAGATGATAAAACATATATTTTTAATGAAATATCTTTTTTTAATATTGATTTTGAACAATATGAAAAAAACTTAGATGGAACTCATGCTCTAAGAAATGATTTATATGATACTAATATAGAACCTAAATATGTGTTAGGATGTTTAATTTATCATCAACTTCTATATACTAATATACTTATATGTCATTATGAAGATTAAGTTCTAATATCATAGCGACAATTAGGACAACGAACATTACTACGAAAATGTGTATTAATACAAGTATCATGAAAACTATGACGGCAATGATTAATTCTACGAATTTGTTGAGAATCGGTCATAGATTCTTGACAAATAGCACAAATCTCAGTATTGTTTGGTAGTTCAATAATAGAAGTAGCATTTGTAATTTGTTCTTGTGTTGGACGCACTACAACTGGAACCATATTATCAATAGGAGGATATAATAGATTTACAAGAGTCATGAGAGATCCCGCAATATCAGAAGGT
>Ga0007854_10001905_pt1 | contig 13162 bp, 15 predicted proteins | sample CryBogCBH12Aug08_FD_60382 | JGI IMG/M metagenome (GOLD analysis project Ga0007854, IMG submission 60382) | Freshwater microbial communities from Crystal Bog, Wisconsin, USA - CBH12Aug08 | ecosystem: Environmental > Aquatic > Freshwater > Lake | place: Crystal Bog, Wisconsin, USA | collected...
GTCTATGCGAGCTGGGATCGCCACTTGCTTTTTGCGGCCCCTTTTCTGACCTGCGTCCCTCCCGGGATGAAGTTCAGGGAATGGGTTGAAGGTCCGCTGACCGCATTGATGCAACCCGACCCCGATGCGAAAAGTGTAGATTTTTCCAAAGTCGAATGGATGAAATCGAACAAACCCTTTACACCCAACTTTGAGGCGAGCCTGGCCGAGAACGGCATCGTCCACAAGGAGCAGATTCGATTCCATACGCCGAATCTGAATTCCTTGTTTGCCGGGGTTTAAAGGGACTCAATGAGTTATCAACTGACTATCGAGCCGCTCGGCCAAACCATCGAAATCGAAGAGGGACAGACTATTCTCGACGCGGCTCTGCGTGCCGGTATCTATTTACCGCACGCCTGCTGTCACGGACTGTGCGCGACTTGCAAGGTGCAGATCGTGGATGGTGAAGTCGATCAAGGTGTGGCCTCTACCTTTGCCTTGATGGATTTCGAGCGTGATGAAAATAAGTGTCTGGCCTGTTGTGCGATCCCACAGAGCGATGTGGTGATCGAGGCCGAGATTGATGAAGACGTGGATGCTAAAAATCTTCCGGTGCGTGACTACGGGGGAGTTGTGAGCCGTATTGAAGCGCTGACGCCTACTATCAAAGGTATCTGGATCAAACTGGATACCGCAGACGGCATTGATTTTCAGGCGGGGCAATACGTGGATCTGCATCTGCCCGACGGTATCGGAGGGCGGGCTTTTTCACTGGCGAATCCACCTTCGTCCGGCAACGACGTCGAGTTGAATATTCGTATCGTTGCCGGTGGACAGGCAACCGGCTATGTACATGAGCGCATGACGGTAGGCGAGCGTGTGACTATTTCAGGTCCTTATGGTCGTTTCTTCGTCAAAAAATCGGCACAGGTTCCGATGATCTTTATGGCGGGTGGCTCCGGTTTATCGAGTCCCCGTTCCATGATTCTTGATCTGCTGGAGGAAGGCTGTACGTTGCCGATTACGCTGATTTACGGGCAACGAATCAAGGCTGAACTTTATTATCATGATGAGTTTCTTGCACTTGCTCAGCGCTACGCGAATTTCACCTATGTTCCGGCATTGTCGGCGGAACCGGAAGATTCTGATTGGCAAGGGTTCCGTGGTTTTGTGCATGACGCGGCTATCGGATATTTTAGCAATGACTTTCGGGGTAACAAAGCTTATATCTGCGGCCCGCCGCTGATGGTCGAAGCGTGCATTGGAAGTCTGATGAAGGGACGACTTTTTGAGCGTGATATTTATACCGAGAAGTTTATTTCCGCAGCCGATGCCCAGCAGGTTCGAAGTCCCTTGTTTCGTGCTCTATGAGGATTGGGAACGATACCTTTGGGGTATTGATCGAGTTGCGATTAGGTATTAGACAGAACTGGATTCGGACGGCTAGAGTGAGATGTGTTGGTTGAGGCTGGACATTCGGAAATAATTTGATGGGGAGTTGTGATGCAACAGATAAAGAATTTTATTAACGGAGAATTTGTCGAGGGTATTGAAGGAAAGTTTTTTGACAAGTATTCCCCGGTTGATAACCGGATAATTGCCCGTGTTGCAGAGGCAGGTAAAGCCGATGTGGATGCTGCGGTTCGTGCTGCCCATGCCGCACGCCATGGGCCATGGGGAAGTTTGACCACCGATCAGCGCGTCGATTTGCTGTATGGAGTGGCCGATGAGATCACGCGCCGTTTCGAGGATTTTGTTGCTGCGGAAATGGCGGATACCGGACAGCCCCGTCACGTGATGACCCATGTTTTTATTCCCCGTGGGGCAGCGAACTTCAAAGTGTTTGCCGACGTGATCAAAAATGTACCGTCGGAATCCTTCCAGATGCCCACACCGGACGGGCGCGGAGCGCTGAATTATGCGATTCGTGTACCGAAGGGCGTGGTGGGGGTGATCTCTCCCTGGAATGCACCCTTTCTGCTGATGACCTGGAAGGTCGGTCCGGCATTGGCTTGCGGCAATACGGTGGTGGTCAAACCCTCGGAAGAAACTCCGCTGACGACCACTTTGCTTGGTGAGGTGATGAATAGCGTCGGTATCCCCAAAGGGGTATTCAACGTGATTCATGGTTTCGGTCCTAATTCCGCAGGCGAATTTCTTACTCAGCATCCGATGGTGGATGCCATCACCTTCACCGGTGAGACACGCACCGGCACGGCAATCATGAAAGCGGCCGCTGAGGGAATGCGTGATGTTTCTTTCGAACTGGGTGGCAAGAATGCCGGTATCGTTTTTGCAGATGCCGATTTCGACGCGGCCGTCGAGGGAATCTCCCGCTCCTCCTTTCTGAATTCCGGTCAAGTTTGCCTGGGCACGGAACGCGTCTATGTTGAACGCTCGATTTTCGAACGCTTTGTGCAGGCATTGAAGGCCAAAGCGGAGGGGGTAAAGTTCGGCCGTCCTGACGATCACAATGCCAACTACGGGCCGCTGATCAGTAATGAACACCGGCAAAAGGTGCTTTCCTACTACGCCAAGGCGGTGGCGGAAGGAGCAACGGTGGTCACCGGCGGTGGAATCCCCGACATGCCGGCTGATTTGGCTGACGGCCACTGGGTGCAACCGACTATCTGGACCGGCTTGCCGGAAACGGCTTCCGTGGTGAGAGAGGAAGTTTTCGGGCCATGCTGCCACATTCGACCTTTTGATAGCGAGGATGAAGTCATCAATCTGGCCAACGCCAACGATTACGGTTTGTCGACCACCATCTGGACAACCAATCTGGCTCGTGCCCACCGCGTGGCGGCGCGCGTCGAAGTGGGAATTACCTGGATTAATAGTTGGTTCCTGCGCGATTTGCGCACCGCTTTCGGTGGTTCCAAGCAATCCGGAATCGGACGTGAAGGCGGCGTACACTCACTGGAGTTTTACACTGAAACCCGCAACATCTGCGTGAAACTCTGAGGAAGATATGGACGACATCAAAATCAAGCAATACGGCGACGAACTTTACGAAGCCTGGCTGGCCCGCAGCACCGTGCAACCGCTACTCGCGCGGGAGCCGGAAATCACCATAGAAGATGCGTACAAGATTCAATTGCGCATGGTCGAGCGCCGCGTGCAGGCAGGTGAAAAAATTGTCGGCAAGAAAATCGGCGTAACCAGCAAGCCGGTGCAGGATTTTCTTGGCGTGTATCAGCCTGACTTCGGGCAGCTCACTTCGGGCATGGTGTATCAGGAAGGTGAAGACATTGATCTCGGCAAGTTGATCCAACCCAAAGCGGAAGCGGAACTGGCTTTTGTGCTGAAGGAAGACTTGATCGGACCCGGGATTACGGCCATGGATGTGATTCGCGCTACCGACTATGTTTCTCCCTGTTTCGAAATTGTCGATTCGCGCATTACCGACTGGAAAATCAAGATACAGGATACCGTGGCAGACAACGCTTCCTGCGGTGTCTACGTGATTGGAAAAACCCGGGGTGATCCGCGCAAACTTGATATCACCCTGGCGGGCATGGTGCTGGAAAAGAACGGCGAACTGTTCTCGACCAGTGTCGGCGCGGCGGTGCAAGGATCACCAGCCAATGCAGTTGCCTGGCTGGCAAATACGCTCGGTAGTTTGGGAATTCCATTTCGTGCCGGCGAGGTTATTTTATCCGGCTCCCAATCTGCGCTGATACCCGTTGTCGATGGCGATGAACTGGTCTGTACTGTCGGTGGCCTCGGCAGTTGCCGCGTTAAGTTTTCCGGAAGGAGTGCTGTATGAGCCTTGATCTGACACTGTCCCGCGAGGATATTGTGCGACTTTGTGAACGGGTGGAAGGGGCGCAGCGCCGGGCTTATGCCATTCCCAAACTGACCGATGAATATCCGGCAATGACCATCGCCGATGGCTATGCGGTGCAAGCCGAATTGCGCCGCCGCTATCTTGCCAGCGGTAGCCGCCTGGTAGGCTGGAAGGCGGGGCTGACTTCCAAGGCCAAGATGCAGCAAATGGGCGTACATGTGCCTTCGATCGGATTCCTTTTGGACACTATGTGGCGTCCGGAGAATTCAGCGATCAAGACCTCCGACATGGTTCATCCCCGGGTCGAATGTGAGGTGGCTTTTGTCACCAACAAGACCCTCAAGGGGCCGAACTGCACGCGTCAGGATGTGCTGGATGCAACCGATTACGTGTTGCCTGCGGTGGAAATTATTGACTCACGCTTTTCAGGTTTCAAGTTTGATCTGCCCAGTGTAGTTGCCGACAACGGCTCATCGGCGCGTTATGTGGCAGGCGGTCGAGCCCGCTATCCGGCTGATATTGATCTGCGCACGCTTGGCGTGGTGATGGAAAAGAATGGTGAAATTGTCGCCATGGGCGCTTCGGCTGCGGTATTGGGGCATCCTGCCGAAGCCATCGCCATGCTGGTGAATATCCTGGCGGAGCAGGGTGAAGAACTAACAGCGGGAAGTTTTGTCATGAGCGGGGGAATCACCGAAGCTATTCCGGTCAAGCCCGGAGACAGTATTGTGGCGCGTTTCCAGGAATTGGGTAGTGTATCAATGCGTTTTATCGAATAAATTAAATAACTTAATAAATATTAGGGAGGAAGCACGATGCCTATCTTGGAGATGCATTTGCTGGAAGGTCGCAGTGTCGAGTTGAAACGTAAAGCAGTGGCCGCCATTACTGTAGCCTTGGTTGAAACGCTAAAAGTTCCGCCTGAGACAGTACGAATTCTGATCACGGAACACAATGATGAGAATTTTTCGGTCGGAGGCGTGACCATTGGTGAACGGAAAAGTAGGGCGGGTCAATAAATAATCCAATCAGTTGGGGAAATAATGAAAAAAATTAGATGTGCATTAATCGGGTCGGGCAATATAGGCACGGATCTGATCTACAAAATCCAGCGGAGTGAAGTGCTGGAGCCGGTTTGGATGGTGGGTATCGACCCGGAGTCGGAAGGGTTGGCTCGTGCGCGCAGTATGGGATTGAAAACAACGGCAGCGGGTGTGGACAGTTTGTTGCCGCATGTACTTGAAGACAATATCCAGATTGCATTCGATGCAACCTCGGCTTACGTTCATGCAGAAAACTCGCGCAAGTTGAATGAACTCGGCGTTATGATGATCGATCTGACACCGGCTGCGATAGGCCCGCTTTGTGTGCCGCCGGTCAATCTGCTGGAACATGCCAACAAGGTCGAAATGAACGTGAATATGATCTCGTGTGCCGGTCAGGCCACGATACCGATTGTGTTTGCAGTTTCTCGTATTCAAAGCGTTGCTTACGGCGAAATTATTGCCAGTTTGTCTTCCAAGTCGATTGGCCCCGGCACGCGCGCCAATCTCGACGAATTTACATATACGACTTCCAACGCCATTCAAGTTGTAGGCGGAGCGAGAAAAGGTAAGGCGCTGGCCATCATCAACCCGGCGGAACCTCCAATGCTGATGCGTAACACCATATATTGCCAAACCGAGGATGAGCCGGACCAGTCACGTATTACTGAATCCATTTTGAAAATGATAGGCGAGGTGCAAAAGTACGTGCCGGGCTACCGGCTGGTGAACGGCCCGATTTTTGATGGCAACTGGGTAGCGGTATTCATGGAAGTCGCCGGCCTCGGAGACTACCTTCCGCGCTACGCCGGTAACCTCGATATCATGACCGCTGCAGCAACCCGCACAGCCGAGATGTTTGCGGCAGAAATTCTCGCTGGAAATATCCAGCTCAAGCCACTGGAGATTGCATAATGAGTCAGACTCAAGACGTGAAAGGCCGCAAAATTATCATTCATGATATGTGTCTTCGTGACGGCATGCACGCCAAACGCGAACAGATGTCGATTGAGCAAATGGTCACCGTAGCCACGGCTCTGGATGATGCGGGTGTTCCACTTATACAGGTGACCCACGGAGCCGGATTGGGGGGCAACTCCCGCCAGCATGGTTTTGCTCCACATAGCAATGAGGAATATCTGCAGGCAGTGGTTCCCAAGCTTAAACAAGCCAAGGTATCGATCTTGTTGATTCCCGGTTTGGGTACGATGAAAGAACTTCAGTCGGCTTACGATTGTGGCGCACGTAGCGTGCATGTGGCCACCCATTGCACGGAAGCCGATACTTCACCCCAGCACATCGCGTTCGCGCGCAAGCTCGGCATGGATACGTCCGGCTTCCTGATGATGGCTCACCTCAATTCGCCGGAAGGTTTGGCACAGCAGGGCAAGTTGATGGAGTCGTATGGCGCACAGACCATTTATATTACCGACTCTGCAGGCTATATGTTGCCTGCCGATGTGAAAGCACGGGTTTCAGCTTTGCGTGCGGTGCTCAAACCGGAAACCGAAATTGGTTTTCATGGACATCACAACATGGGCATGGGGATATCCAATTCCATCGCTGCCATCGAGGAAGGTGCCAGCCGTATCGACGCTTCCGTTGCCGGACTGGGGGCAGGCGCAGGCAACACGCCGCTGGAAGTTTTTGTGGCAGTATGCGAACGCATGGAAATTCAAACGGGCTGTGATTTATTCAAGTTGATGGACATGGCCGAGGACATCATTTTGCCCTTGATGGATCACATGGTACGCGTTGATCGTGCCTCTCTGACACTCGGGTATGCCGGTGTTTACTCCACCTTCCTGCTGCATGCCAAGCGTGCTTCGGAGCGCTTCGGTGTCTCGACACGTGATATTCTGATCGAACTGGGCCGCAAGAAAATGATAGGAGGCCAGGAAGATATGATCGTGGATACGGCCATGACGATGGCCAAGGAACGCGGTTTGCTGAAAGATTCTGCAGCCTAAGCGAACTGGATGCTCAATAAATGGACCAAACAAAATATACGCCTGAATATTTTAATCAGTTAAGTCTTGAACGTTTTCCTGCAACGCTGGGTATCGTGGTCACCAAGGTATTCACTGAAGAAGTGAGAGCCGAATTTGAAGTTCGCCAATCCTTGCTTGCGCCGAACGGGTATCTTCATGCCGGCAGTGTTGTCACTCTGGCAGATACCTGTGCGGGCTATGGCTGTCTGGCAAATCTGCCGGAAAATGCAACCGGGTTTACGACCATTGAATTGAAATCGAATCATCTGGGTACGGCGCGTGAAGGGATGGTGGAATGCATCGCAACACCGGTTCACCTGGGTAAAACCTCTCAGGTTTGGGATGCGATCGTTTTAAATAAAGAGTCCTTGAAAAGAATCGCAATCTTTCGATGCACACAACTGATACTCTACACAGGGTGACTGTTATCGCTCGCGGGAAATAACCGAAGGAAAAAGCAATGACAAACGTAAATTTGTTCAATGAAGTGGCTGTGGTGGTTGGTGCCACTGGTGCTTTTGGCAAGGCGATAGTTGCCAAGCTGACTGCTTCGGGCCTGGGAGTTGTTGCCGTGGCACGGTCCGCTGAAACACTGACAGCGCTGGTTCGTGATAATCCCGGTGTAATCCCTTGTGTGGCCGATATTTCTTCCGATACTTCAATCGAGCAAATCGGACTGGCGATTGACCGCCCTGTGAGGATGGTTGTTCATGGGCCGGGTGTGGCGGTGGCGGGTGGTATACTAACCGCACCCACTTCGGCGATGGTGGATGCGGTCAACATCAAGGTAGGCGGAATGCTAAGGTTGACGCGGGCGGTTGACTCCAGTCTGCTGAAGGGATCGCGACTGGTGGCGATAGGAGGGCACTATGGCTTCGAGCCCACTGCTTATGCTGCTGCAGCCGGAGTTGCGAATTCCGCTCTGGTTAATGTGATGCGTCAGCTCAGTCTAGCCTATGGTTCGCGGGGGATAACAGCACATTTGATCGCTCCCGGCCCTGCCGATACAGAACGTTTAAGGCGGGTGGCTGCAGACCGGGCTGCGTTGCGTGGAATTACTGCCGAGGCTGTATTGGAAGAGATGAGAAGCGAGTCATCCACAGGCACTTTTACAACTCCTGAACAGGTGGCCTGGGCCGTGTCTCTGTTACTTGCGCCGGAAGCCGATTCGATGACGGGTTCGACGCTGATGCTCGATTCGGGCAGGCGACGCGGCTTGCCTTGATCATTTGCCAGATTAATCAACCGCAGGCGATCGAGCCTGAGTTAAACAAAATGGAGTACTGAAATGCCTATTGTGAACTTTCACCTCGTTGGTTTACGGACTTCCCCTGAACAGGACGAGCTCTTATTGAAAGAAGCCTCAAAGCTTTACTGCGAAGTCTTGCGCGCGCCAATCGAGCGAGTACGTGCCTTGATTACGACACACGCTGCCGGGCAGTTTGTGGTTTCAGGTGATCTGGTCAGCAATAACGGTCTCCATGCACCCTTTTTCGATTTTATTGTACTGGAAGGCCGGCCGATTGAAGAACGGCATCGCCTGATGGCTGGATTTACTGACCTGCTGGTTGATATACTGGGAGTCAGGCGCGATCTTGTTCGTGGTTGCTGCCGCCGGGTCGAGCCGCAGGACTGGTCAATCGGCGGCGTGCCAGCGAGTGTGTTGCGGTCGGATGAAATAGCGGAGCGGGAAAAAGCGGCTGCGCTATCAAAATGATAATTAGTCTTAACGGTGGGTGAATTGACAAAACAACAGCAAGGTATTCAGTCTATTGAGATTGGGGCACAACTGCTGCGAGCGCTGGCAGCAAATGGACGCTCAATGAAATTGATTGACCTAGCCAAGAAATCCGGTATGCCGGCGGCTAAGGCTCATCGCTATCTGGTGAGTTTTATTCGTATGGGGCTGGTTGAGCAAGATACCAATACCGGACGTTACGATCTGGGTGAGTTTTCTTTGGAATTGGGGTTGGCGAGTCTTTCCCGAGTTGATGCAGTGCGTCTGGCTGACCCGGTTCTTGAGGATTTGTGTGAAGAAATTGGAGAGACTGTTGCGCTGTCCGTGTGGGGCAACAACGGGGCGACCTGTGTTCGTTTGATTGAAGCGGGCGGTCCGGTCACGGTTACCTTGCGGACGGGAGTTGTAATGCCACTTACCACTTCCGCTACCGGTCTGGCCTATGCAGCTTTTTTCCAGTCACCCTACCTGAAAAAATGGATTGCTGTCGAGTTGCGTGCCACAGCCGAAGCTGCAAATACATCCACCACTGCAGTGATGCGTGAGCTGGAAGCATTGCTCAAAGAAATTCGTAATCATGGAATAGCCCGTGCCAGTGGTAGCCTGACTCCGGGGATCAACGGTTTTTGCGCGCCGGTATTCAATCACACGGGACGTATGGTGGCTGCGATTACGTCACTGGGCACGACCGGTCACTTTGATATGGGATGGGATAGCCAACTTGCCCTGAGTATCAAGGATGCCGCAGTCAAACTTTCAAAACGACTGGGGCATACCGACATGAAAATGAACCATAAAGATGATTTAAATTCATGACAAATAGCATGCCTGATAAATTATTTAATGATCCAAACTACAATAAACCAACGGAGCAAATAAGTGAGTATAAAAATACTAGTCCCGATCAAACGGGTGGTTGACTACAACGTCAAGATACGGGTGAAGGCGGATCATACCGGGGTGGAATTGGACAACGTCAAAATGTCGATGAATCCCTTCGATGAAATAGCCGTGGAAGAAGCGGTCAGACTCAAGGAAGCGGGGGTGGCGGTGGAAGTTGTAGCAGTGACCTGCGGTACCGCAGCCGCCCAGGATGTACTGCGCTCTGCCTTGGCACTGGGTGCAGACCGGGCGATTCTTGTGGAAGTCGATGTGGCACAGCTGGAAACCTTGCAACCGCTGGCGGTAGCCAAGTTACTCAAGGCCGTGGCTCAGCAGGAGCAACCCGGTTTGGTGATTTGCGGAAAACAGGCTATTGACGACGACGCCAGTCAGACCGGCCAGATGTTGGCGGCTCTGCAGGGTTGGCCACAAGCGACGTTTGCCTCCAAAGTGGTCATTGCAGATGGAAAAGCGACGGTAACGCGGGAAGTCGATGGCGGACTGGAAACCATTGCAGTGACCTTGCCCGCCGTAATAAGTACCGATCTGCGCCTTAACGAACCGCGCTACGCCTCTTTGCCTAATATCATGAAGGCCAAGAAAAAGCCGTTCAGCGTCCTGACAGCCGCCTCTTTAGGGATAGACATTACCCCCCGTCTAACGACCCGTAGCGTCAATGAGCCTCCCAAGCGCTCTGCCGGCATACGTGTGGGGGATGTTGCCCAACTGGTGGAAAAGCTGAAAAACGAAGCCAAGGTCATCTGAGAGGAACAAGCATGAGTATTCTGGTAATAGCCGAACACGACAACACTACGCTGAAAGCCGGCACCCGTAATACATTGACGGCAGCATCCAAGCTGGGCGGCCCAGTAGATATCCTGATTGCAGGCTATAACTGCCAGGCCGTAGCCCAGGCCGCAGCCTCCCTGGCCGGAGTGAACACAGTGAAAGTGGCAGACGCAGCTCATCTGGCCGATGGCTTGGCCGAAAATCTGGCCGCGCTGGTCGTGTCCATAGCCACCGGTTACAGCCACATTCTGGCGCCGGCCTCCACGTATGGAAAGAACTTCCTGCCAAGAGTGGCAGCATTACTGGACGTGGCTCAAATATCCGAAATCAGTGGGGTAGTGGATGCCAACACTTTTGTTCGTCCGATTTATGCGGGAAACGCCCTTGCTACCGTAGAAAGCAAGGATACAGTCAAAGTGATCACGGTACGCACCACCTCTTTTGACGCTGCCGGAGAAGGCGGTACTGCGGCGATTGAAGCCATTGCAACTCCGGCTGATCTGGGTTGTACGACCTTGGTTGGACGCGAATTGAGCGTGTCGGAGCGACCCGAACTGGGAGCCGCCAAGATCGTGGTATCCGGTGGGCGAGGTTTGGGGAGTAGCGAAAACTATCAGAAAGTCTTGGCGCCGCTGGCGGACAAGCTGGGCGCTGCCATGGGCGCTTCCCGCGCTGCGGTGGATGCAGGATTTGCACCGAACGACTATCAGGTGGGCCAGACCGGCAAGATAGTTGCGCCGCAGCTTTATATCGCTGTGGGGATATCCGGAGCGATTCAACATCTGGCGGGAATGAAGGAATCCAAAGTGATCGTTGCGATCAACAAGGATGCTGATGCACCGATCTTCCAGGTGGCTGATTATGGTCTGGTGGGTGACCTGTTTGAGTTGGTGCCGCAACTGACGGCGGCACTCTAAAAGCACATTGGGGAGATTACGATGACTGTATATGTTGCGCCTGTTAAAGATTTGATGTTCGTGCTGGAAGAGGTGGCAGGTCTCGATGAAGTTGCCGCACTTCCCGGCTGTGACGAAGTGGGCATCGATCTGGTATCTGCCGTGCTGGAGGAGGCCAGTCGTCTGGCCGAAGAAGTCATTGCACCTTTGAATAAAATCAGTGACCAGCAAGGTGCGACCTATGCCAATAACGAAGTCAAAACCTCTCCCGGTTTCAAGAATGCCTACAAACAATTTGCAGAGGGTGGCTGGATTGGCCTGACCTGCGATCCGGATTTCGGAGGGCAGGGACTCCCCCATTTATTGAGCATTCCAGTGGGCGAAATATGGAACTCTGCCTGCACCGCCTTTGCTCTTTGTCCCATGCTGACCAGTGGTGCGATTGAGGCACTGAGCCATCATGCATCTGATGAATTGAAGGCACGCTATCTGCCGAAGATGATTTCCGGCGAATGGACCGGTACCATGAATCTGACTGAACCCAATGCAGGATCGGATCTGGCTGCGGTTCGAACCAGGGCGGTTCCTGCAAATGATGGAAGCAATGCCTATCTGATCAGTGGCACCAAGATTTTTATTACTTATGGCGAGCACGATTACACTGACAATATCATCCATTTGGTGTTGGCCCGCCTGCCTGATGCGCCTGCCGGAGTTAAAGGGATTTCACTTTTTGTAGTACCCAAATTCCTGGTGAATCCGGATGGATCACTCGGTGCGCGCAACGATGCAAAGTGCGTATCAATCGAGCATAAAATGGGAATTCACGGCAGTCCAACCGCCGTGATGGCCTTTGGCGAAGAAACCGGTGCCGTCGGTCATCTGGTGGGCGAAGCCAACCGCGGACTCGAGTACATGTTCACCATGATGAACAATGCCCGATTGTCGGTCGGGCTTGAAGGGGTAGGTATCGCTGAACGCGCTTATCAGCAAGCGCTGGGCTATGCCATGGATCGTATTCAGGGTAGGGTGGTGGGCAGAGAAGGAGCTCTGCCGATTGCCTATCATCCCGATGTTCGGCGCATGTTGATGAGCATGCGTTCGCAAACGGAAGCCATGCGCGCGCTGGTTTTGGTAGCTGCGGCTAGCCTGGACAAGGCTGCGCGTTGCGCTGACACAGCTGAGCGCAAGCGCCATCAGGCCCGAATAGATTTGTTGATCCCGGTGGCAAAGGCATGGTGTACCGAGGTGGCCAATGAAATTGCCTATGCTGCTGTACAAGTGCATGGAGGGATGGGTTTCATTGAGGAAACCGGAGCAGCCCAACATCAGCGCGATGCCCGCATTACCACTATTTATGAAGGTACAACCGGCATTCAGGCGAATGACTTGATGGGGCGCAAGGTGGCACGCGATGGGGGCGAAGCAGCCAACGCGCTGATCCTTGAAATGGTTGCGACTGTTGAGCAAGCCCGGGGAGTTGCCGAGCTGGCTGATCTGGGCGATGCGCTGGCTAGCGGCGTAGCTGATCTCCAATCAGCCACGGACTGGATCGTGGCAAACTATGCCGACCATACCGCATCAACCTTGATGGGATCAGTCCATTATCTCAAGCTATTTGGCACTGTGGCGGGAGCGTGGCTATTGGTACGTTCATCACTGGCCGCGCAAGCCAAGCTTGTTGCTGGGAGTGGTGATGCCGAATTTTGCAGGCAAAAAATCGGAACGACACGTTTTTACAGTGACCAGGTACTTCCTTTGACCTCCTCCCTGCTAACCATGCTCAAGCGTGGTCCGAGCAGTCTGGTGGCGGCAGATCTGGCGCTTGCTTGATTGAATTAATCAGATCAAAAAGTTGACTCAATGAATATATTGATTGTCCATGCCCATCCGGAACCCCAGTCATTTTGTGCGGCGCTTAAAAATACGGCTGTTGAAACGTTGACCGATCTGGGGCATGAGGTATGTGTATCAGATTTGTATGCGATGAATTTTAATCCGGTGGCTTCTGCAGAAGATTTCCCGGAACGGGAAAATCCGGATTATTTGTT
>Ga0007854_10001907_pt1 | contig 13161 bp, 13 predicted proteins | sample CryBogCBH12Aug08_FD_60382 | JGI IMG/M metagenome (GOLD analysis project Ga0007854, IMG submission 60382) | Freshwater microbial communities from Crystal Bog, Wisconsin, USA - CBH12Aug08 | ecosystem: Environmental > Aquatic > Freshwater > Lake | place: Crystal Bog, Wisconsin, USA | collected...
TTACCATTGACTTTGCCTCGTGTATCTAATCGAGCTATTCGCTTTCCAATTAATTTCCAATCTTTTGGATCTTTAAGTTTGATTTGTGCAGGCAAAGGAACGGGCAATTTAGCTGCTGCGTCTGCAATTTGTCCGAAAGAGACTTTGTTTCCCGTTGCGGTGTTTGTAATGATGCCTTTTGAAACGGTGCATTGATCGATACCAACTCCCCAAGCGTTAGCTGCGGCTTGGATTAACATCATTCGAGCAGCCGCACCTCCTTGACGAACATATTCTTGAGACTCGCGAATTCCACGACTTCCACCGGTTGAGTAACTACCCCAGATTCGTTTTCTACTTAGACTTTCTCCAGGTGTTGGGTACTCTGTTGTGACCTTGCTCCAGTCGCATTCCAGCTCTTCTGCAACGAGTTGAGCCAAGCCAGTTAGGGTTCCTTGCCCCATCTCTGAACGAACAATTCGAACAACGATAGTCTCATCAGGTCGGATCACAACCCAAACACCGATTTCGGGGGATACTTCTGCTGCAACGGCATTTTTAGTCGTGTATAACATTGGAATTCCCAATGCCAAGCCAGAGCCTATGGCAGCAGTTCCGCCCATGAATTCACGACGGGTTGGTGTTGACAGAATTTTATTCATGATTTCTTTCCTTTCAAGATTTGGCAACACTGTGGATGGCTGCACGAACTTCTTGAAAAGTCCCACAACGGCAAATATTGGTGATCGCTTCATCAATATCTGCATCGGTTGGTTTGGGTTTCTTTCTTAGCAAAGCAGTCGTTGCCATGATCATCCCACTTTGGCAATAACCACACTGTGGTACTTCGTTTTGAACCCAAGCGTTTTGAACTTTGGAGAGTTGGCCATCTTTTTCTAAACTCTCAATAGTTTCAATTTTTTGGTTTGTAATTGCACTGACTGGGATCACGCAGGTACGAACAGCCTCGCCATTCATCAGCACAGTGCAAGCACCGCACTGTGCAATGCCGCATCCAAACTTAGTACCCGTCAAGCCAAGTTGCTCTCGGATAACCCAAAGAAGAGGAGTGTTGGGGTCTACATCAACAGTATGAACTTTTCCGTTAATATTTATCTTTGTCATTGCTTTTCCTTGGGTTAATTTGCTCGAGTTGCATCGAGTCTATACTTTAAAAAATTAAAAAAACATTAATACTAGTGTTTATCCTAGTCAGATTTTTTGTTTTTCCCCCGGTCAATTAGAATTACGTTAGCAATTTAATTATCAAAAACTATGCCTAAATTATTTATTAAAGCCTGTATTACTTTGTCCTTTTTGATTGGCTTAACCAAGTTAGTCAATGGGGAAACCATAGATTCACACTGGAATTTGTCTGACTTATATCCTTCGACCAAGGAATGGAATGGCGATGGTGAAAAACTGGGTAAGCAAATCAAGCAAATTGCACAATGTCGAGGACACCTTGGGTCTTCGGCAACGGTGTTTAAAAGTTGTCTAGAAACTTATTCTGACTTGAGCAAGAGATTTGCTCGTATGTCGGTTTATGCGAGTCTTGTTCATGACCAAGATACCAGTCAAAATGAAGGTCTGGATTTGGTACAAAAAGCAGATCTTTTAGGTAATCAGATCTCACAGGCAACGGCGTTCTTTGCACCTGAAATTTTGAAGATTGGAGGTCAGAAAATCAGTAAATTGGTTGCAAGTGACCCATCTACCAAAGTCTATTCTCATATGCTTGAGCAGATTTTGAAGGCCGCCCCCCATACCCTCAACTCTAGGGAGGAGTCAATGTTGGCTGAGTTTGGCTTATTTTCAGGCGGTGGGCAAGCCGTTTATTCAATTTTGGCGAACTCTGACATGCCTTGGCCAAAAATTAAATTATCAGACGGTAAGGAAGTGACTTTAGACCAAAGTGCGTACACAAAATACCGCGCGGTTTCCTCCAGAGAGGACAGACAAAAAGTATATGAAGCATTTTGGTCAAAGTTTAAATCGTTTGAGAATACTTTTGGTGTGACTTATTATGAGCAACTAAAGTCAGACTTAGTCTATGCTAAGTTGAGGAATTATCCAGACTCAATTAACCGTGCGCTTGACGCAAATCACATCCCAATCAAAGTGTATGACACCTTGATTGATAATGCACGCTCGAATCTTCCGACATTGCATCGATACTTTAAGCTAAGAGCAAAGATGCTTGGGGTTAAGGATTTGGCTTATTACGATATTTATCCGCCCTTAGTTAATTCATCAGACAACTACCCCTTAGATAAGGGTGTTGAGATGATGGAGAAGGCTGTACTACCTTTGGGGTCTGAGTATGCAAATGCCATGCATAAAGCACTTAATGAGCGCTGGATGGATGTATATCCAAAGGCAAAGAAGCGTTCAGGGGCTTATATGAACGGCGCAGCCTACGATGTACATCCTTATTTACTTTTAAACTACAACAACAACTATGAGTCAGTCTCTACGTTGGCACATGAGTGGGGACATGCAATGCATTCCTACCTTGCCAATCATTCGCAAGCATTCATAAATGCAGATTACCCAATTTTTACGGCTGAAATTGCATCAACCACAAATGAAGTTTTCCTTCTTGACTCGGTGCTTAAGGACGCTAAGAGCGATGATGAAAAACTCCTTTATTTAGGTTCTGCACTTGAGAATTTAAGAGGAACTTTTTTTAGACAGGCCATGTTTGCAGACTTTGAGCGCGAAGTTCATGCCAAAGTAGACAAAGGAGAATCTTTAACTGGACAAGACTTTACGCAGATTTACGGCAAACTCTTAAAGCAGTATCACGGGCACGATCAGGGCGTTGTTCGTATTGATGATGCTTATGCAATTGAGTGGGCGTACATACCCCATTTTTACAACTCTTTTTATGTTTATCAATACGCAACTTCAGTGTCTGCGGGTTCTATGTTTGCATCAGATATTTTGAAGGGTGTACCTGGTGCTAAGGAAAGATATCTTAATGTTTTGAAAGCAGGAGGATCAGAGGACGCCTATGAGCTAGTCAAAAGAGCCGGTGTTGATTTGGCAACCCCCACACCGTATAAAGCGATTGTTGCACGTATGAATTTGATCATGGATCAAATGGAAGAAATTATTGCAAAGAAAAAATAATGTCCAATTTACTGGATATATTTTTACTTTAATTATTAATCTGTACCCATTAGTTACAAGTCGTTGGTCAATTTGGAAACTGATGGGTATTTTTTGATTTTAAAAAATTTAAATCTTATATTCGCAACTAAATTACAAATTCAGGCATTCGACCACTCTTTAGTCGTAAGTTAGAATTTTTTAAATTTCAATCTCTTCAACGTTGTTTAGTTCGCGCAAATCTATAAACTGCTCACCTTTATCATTTTCTCTGAACATATCTGTAAAGCGGTTGTTCCAAAGGATGTCTTTGTTTAGGTAAGTTGTTTTGGCATGAATGGTTTGTGAAAGCGTTTCATCTAAGCCTGTGACCGTTGCAATGATTGCAATTTCTTTGAAATCAAAGTCGACTTTACTCAAGCCGAAGAGTGGGCTTTTATCATCAATTGGATGCATAACTAACCAAGTTAGGGCTAGCATAGGGGTCGAATCTCTTAGGAGCGTCAAATCGTATATACGTCTCATGGTGAGACCCTCCATGGACACTTCTTGTTTAAAAACGCTTAAACTGATCTTGGCTCCTATGACTGAATTGTTCCTGTTGTTGGCAAGACGAAGCATAAGAGTTGGGATTCCTTCGTGTTGGGTAATCACGGCAACACTGCTAAAAACGATTCTGGACTGAGGAAGGGACAGTCTTGCAAACGCAATAGCAGCAAACATTCCAATACTTAGCAGGCCAGTCATTGCCTCAAGGGTTACAAGTACATGACCGTAAATATCCTTTGGGTACATGGCTCCATAACCAATTGTGGCAAGGGTTTGGACGCTAAAGAAAAAATAGTTTATATACCCCTTAGTCTCCACACCTGCAATGGACTCTGCGTCTAACCAGAATAAAGATCCAAAGATGCAATTGATAACTAGGAAAATCGATACAAAGCCTAATAAGAATTGAATCCATGTAAGCTTCAAAAAAGAATGATATAAATCTAACTTTCTATGAGAAGCAACCAAAATAGTAGAATTTCTAATTGGACTACGAAGTTTCTTATGAGAAGTGACCATTTTTTACTTGATTCGATAAACTAATGAATTTTTACTTGAGGAATTGATTTTGCACTTATTTTTGAAAATTGCAATTGTTCTTTTTGCTTGTTTTTCAACAGCCAAATTTTCTTTCTCACAAGATCTTCAACGACTCTATAACGACAGTTCAAAATCTCGAGATTCTCAAAAGTCGGAAGAAGAGGAGAAGAAAAAGAGATATCACGAATGGTTTGATGCGGCAAGAAAAAACGGAATCACTTGGAAGTGCAAAAACTATTTTATTTTTAATGACGGCTACGTCTTTATAGGCAATAAGCCAGACGGCTCAGATATAGGCAAACCGCCCTTTGATTTCTCAGGGTTGTACGTCATCAACAGGGAATTCATTAAGTTTGATTTTCCTGCTCTGCCCTATGAGAATCAATTTGAACTCAATACAAAAACCAATGAATTGGTGATTTTTAAAAAAACACTCAATAAATTAGAGAAAGAAACTTGTCAAAAACTAAGCAAATAGGTAAGCTGATTTAATTTTATTTAATACAGCTACTTGCTATAAATGAGGCAATATTTTGATTTGCACTTGTAATAGTGAAGGTCGCTGGCGTGACCAGACTACTTGGGGTTGGACAAGTCAAAGTTCCCGTTGCATTCGTAACAAATAATGCGTTACTAGATGAAGTTGCAATTGTTTGCCATACATCGTAGATGTCAACGCTTTCTAAATAGCCTTCAAATTTATTGACAGGTATATTAAGCTGCGTAATTGATACCAAGAGTTGTTGTGCAGAGTTGTAGTGTCCTATTCCGCTAATCGTTCCGCTTATTCCTGATAAATTTGCCAGTACAGCAGTGGTGTTGGTTGTCGTTGATGATGGGTAAGTGAAATTACCCAATAAGACTAAAAATCCCACATTATCTGTTGCATATGTAATTGTGGTTGCCGAGTGAAAAGTCACCAAACCAGATAAGGGAATCGATCCCATTGAGTATGAGTTAGATGCAGCAGGCATGATTGTTAAATTTGGCGACGTACTAGGGCTGGGTGTACTTACAACTGACGCACTGCTTACTGCAGGTGCTTTTGAAGAGGATCCCCCCCCGCAACCTGTTAAATTAAGGGCGATCAGAGCAGTGCAAAGGAGTGCAGATGCGGTTATCTGTCTTTTGCTTTGTAAGGCGTAGGTGAAGTAATTAAACACGATATGTATCCCTTGCAAAAACTTTTATCAAATGATGAAAGATCTAAGGTTAATATCGGCACTTACATGTAAAGCTGTAGTGCTTTTGGTAAAACTGGAATTTATTTTTCAGTTTCTGACGTTTTTCCTGTTTCAGTCGATTTTTTTGATGTTTTCTCTTCAGCGTTACCTGCCTCTTCTCTAGCGCAAGCCATCTCCAGTATTGTGTTCATCACTGTGTCTTTTAAAACTGGATGCCAAACTCCTTGCGATACATCTGTGAATATGGGCTTGCCCTGGGCCATATGCTGATAGTAGCCGGCTGAGGCTAACGTTCTTCTTCTCTTATCTACACAATCATATTGAACCAAAATTAATCTGGAGATTGCACCAGACTCTGCGCGACTTTTAAGATCCGTCATCTGCCACACCTCAGGATAGGAGGTGCTTTTTTTCATTTTGTTAGGGTCGTAGTAAACTTTCGCTAAAAAATTGTCATCAATGATTTGCCACTCCGCAAAGGTTGAATGCGCGAACATAGCGCAACCCAGCAATGCCAGTAGCTGAAGTGCGTTTGAAATTTTGATTTGATGCATTAATACCCCTAATCAAATTGGCTTCTGGCTTAAATTCAGAAAGCCGAGCGGTTACTCTCCACAATTTTATAAAATGTGGAGGAATAGGCTTAATCGACAGCAGTGTTTACTTCTGAAGGGTAATTGCTTTAAAAAGGACATCTAAATTCGCCAATCCGCCCAGATTCATACATGCGTCCCATGCCTGGTTGGTTTTCGCTAATCCAAGAATTGGTTCACTTTGATCTACGAATTTAGCTTTGAGTTGTGAGTTGCTCATTGGACGCTCTAAACTACCGACAGCATGCTCAATGTGAATTTCGTGGACTTCACCGCTCACTGTTTCAAGCTTGACATCACAGGAGGCCTCATACATCTGCGGATCGACGATGAGCTCGACTTTAGAGCGTAGCTCCAGGACATCGGAGCGGTTTACCACATCGTCCGCATATTCATGCTCAGTTGCTCGACCAGTAATAAACGCTACAGCACAGGAGTGGTAAACGCTAAATTTACCTTCAAGTCCGTCTTTAGGTGTTTTTTTGCCCGTCAGCTCTTGAACCAAAGGGTGCACTCGAACACTGATCTTTTTTACCTGAGTCGCATCAATTTTTAGCTTCTCACGAAGTTGGACACAACCATCAATGGAGGGATGAATCACAATACCGCAAGCAAAGGGTTTGTAAGTATTGAGGCCAATTTCCCAAGAGCCACCTAAGTTTTCTGTGATCTCGGACCAGTCGGTTTTGTCTGAATAAACTTGTATGAGGCCTCTTGGAGCCTCTAATGCTCGCAGTGAAGCTGTGTACCCGTGTTTAGCCATCAAAGCGGAGGTGAGTCCGACTTTTGCTGCAGCACCTGGGTGCAAAGGTTTGGTCATGGTGCCAAATTGCTCCCTAAGCCCAACAGGCTGAGAGGCGGCGATACCAAGTGCCATTTGGGTTTGATCTGCAGATAGCCCGAGCAACCTTGAGCAAGCCGCAGCACTGCCGAGCATACCGGTTGAGCCTGTGATGTGCCATCCTCTATCATAATGGTCAGGATAAATGGTGTTGCCAACTCGACAAGAAACCTCAATTCCAATCACCAGTGCATCAATTAATTCACGCCCGGTTAATTTGAGATGCTCACCCATTGCAAGAATTGCAGAGGCTACAGGGCCAGCGGGGTGGATGATGGTTTTAAGGTGGGTGTCATCAAAGTCAAATGTATGCGAGCTGATGCCATTGATAAAGGCGGCATTGGCCATGTCTACCTTTTCGGATCGACCTAAGAGGGAGGCTTGTGCCGCGGGTGAGAATTCCTTAATTGCAGCAAGAGCAAACTCTACTGTTTCATGATCGGACGGGCCAACTGCACAGCCTGCCCAGTTGGCAAAAGTCCTGTGAGCTTGATCCTCAATTTCCTGTGACCAGCCCTTGGAGGGATGAGTTACAGCAAACTCAGCCAACATTTTGGTAACAGGAGGTGCATCGGTTTGCGCCTTTCGCGCAATATTTTGGGTAGCAATAGCTTTTGACATAGTGTTGTCTCCGTGGTTTAGACTTAATTAATTGAAGATGAATTGATTGGGTTTAACCCTTGAAGGTCGGTGTTTTTCAAAAAACACAAGAGCTTAATAAAATTTCAGGAGCTATTTTTACTTATTAAAATCTAGTGAATATTAAGCATTCCGTGAGTTTCTATAAAGCTTACGACTTCGCTGACTCCACTGAGAGTTTTAAGATTGGTCATGACGTAGGGCTTTACTCCGCTTTTAGAGTTTCTCATGCGCTGAGTATCTTGCTCCATGACACCAAGATCTGCTCCTACGTGAATGGCCAAATCTGTTTTGTTGATCACGAATAGATCGCTTTTCGTGATTCCTGGTCCACCTTTTCTTGGAATTTTCTCACCTGCAGCGACATCTATGACGTAGATCGTCAAATCACTAAGCTCTGGGCTAAAGGTTGCGGCAAGGTTATCTCCTCCGCTTTCTACAAAGACAATATCTGCATCAGGGTAGCGTTCAAGCATTCTGTCGATAGCTTCTAAATTAATGGATGCATCCTCGCGAATAGCGGTGTGTGGGCATCCTCCCGTTTCCACTCCCATGATTCGCTCTGAGATGAGGGCTCCGCTTTCAGTCAAAATACGCTGATCTTCTTTTGTGTAGATATCATTGGTAATGGCAACTAAATCCCATTTGCTTTTCATTTCTTTGCAAAGCATTTCTAGTAAAGTTGTTTTTCCAGAGCCCACCGGACCTCCAATGCCAACGCGAAGGGGAGGGAGCTTTTTGGTGCGCTTAGGGATGTGATGAAGTGCTGTCATGAACGAAATAGTCGAGAGTATTGGGTTTCATGTAGTGAGCTCAGTATGGCGAGCCCGGGCGTGAAAGTTTGACGATCATTATCGCTTAGGGTGAGCGCAAATTGAACTGCCTCAGGTATTTTTTGTCTAAGGGTAGATAAAATACGCTGGCCAGATTTTTGACCTAAGGGCACGGATTTGATTGAGGCTTGAACCATATTTTCTGCCCAAGAAAAAGCATAGGCCAATAGACAATCCGTTATCTCAACATTCAAACTCGATACAACAAGAGCAAAACTAAGAGGCCAGGTGGGTGAAAGGGCGTTCAGTGTATCTAATCTGAGTTGATCGACAACGTCCTGGTTTTTAATCCATTCAACCAAAGATCTTCCCATTTGCTCAGTTTGTAGCCTTGTCTCACTTGATTCTCTTGTTTGGATAATCCAATCGTTAAGTTTTTGAAGACGAGGTCTATCAAATGTTTTCCATGCTTTAATTGCCTCTCCCAGGACACTTAAGTCAGATCTTGCAAGGGACAATTCCAATTGATCGCAAATCCAAGCACTTGCAGTTTGCTCATCACTAATCCAGCCGGCGTCTACAGCGGACTCAATACCTTCTGAATAGGAAAATCCCCCTACCGGCAGGGCAGGTGAGGACAACTGCATTAGTAAGAGAAGAGCAGTGGGGTCTAAGGAGTTCACGACGAGGTTATTTTTAAACCAACTCTAATTCTCAGTGCTTATGAGGATGGTGATCATGAGCATGAGAGTGCTCGTGATCATGGTCGTGATCATGATTTTGCTCATGTGAGTGAATGTGGCCCTCAGAGTGCCCATGCCCGGATGAATGAGTGTGGTGAGCACCGTATGCACCGTTTTCGGGCTCAAAACTCTCCTCCACCGAATGAACAATCATGTGCATCGATTCAAGCATTGCTTTTAGAACATGGTCTGGCTCTATTTTGAGGTGGTCTGCCTGAAGCTCAATTGGAACGTGTCTATTACCTAGGTGGTAGGCAGCTCGAGTCAGATCAAAGAGGCTACCGTGGTTGTGACAGTGGGTAATCTTAAGAACGGGCTGAGGGGCTGCGACCACTCTTAAGAAAGAGCCGTCCTCGCCCACCAATAAATCGTTACCCCTGACAACGCTTCCTCTTGGCAGGAAGACCCCAACCACTTGGCCGTTAGAGTCGGTGCTTTCAAATCTGCTTTTTTGCCTTGTATCCCAATCCAATGTGATTGTAGGAGCTCTATTGACTATGACTTTAGCAATCGACTTGGCACCTGGAATGCATTTAGAGTAAATAATCATATTCAAAATAGAAAGTATCTTTGAGTCATTGGTAGAGAGGTTGCAGGCTCGCACGTTAAAAGCTGTCCGTCAGCTCTTACAGCATAGCTTTGTGCATCAATCTCCATGACTGGGAGATAGTGGTTGTGGATCATGTCTTTTTTTCCGATAGACCTTATGTTTTTAACAGCACTAAGATTTTTCTGAAGTCCAAATTTTGATCCAACATTGTTTTTGATGCCAGCCCCCGATACAAATGTCAGCGATGTTTTTGCAATTGCTCCACCAAAAGCACCAAACATAGGGCGGTAATGAACAGGTTGAGGAGTTGGTATGGAAGCGTTTGGATCGCCCATCGCTGCCATTGCAATGAAACCACCTTTCATGATGACGCTTGGCTTAACGCCAAAAAATGCGGGTTTCCAAATCACAATATCAGCCCATTTACCAACCTCTAGACTACCGACTTCGTGAGAAATACCGTGGGCAATCGCTGGATTGATTGTGAATTTTGCAATGTAGCGTTTGATACGTGCGTTGTCATGCAAATTGGAGTCTCCGGGGAGTTTTCCTCTTTGCTCCTTCATTTTGTGCGCTGTTTGCCAACATCTGAGTATCACCTCTCCAACGCGTCCCATGGCTTGACTGTCGGAGCTAAACATACTAATCGCTCCCAAATCATGAAGTATGTCCTCTGCGGCAATTGTTTCCTTTCTAATCCTGCTTTCTGCGAAAGCTAGATCCTCTGCAATTGAGGCATCTAGGTGATGACAAACCATCAGCATGTCCACGTGTTCATCAAGCGTGTTGATTGTGTAAGGCCTGGTTGGATTTGTTGATGAGGGGAGTACGTTAGCCTCACCCACTACCTTAAGAATGTCAGGAGCATGCCCACCTCCAGCGCCCTCAGTATGAAAGGTATGGATAGTTCTACCTTTAAATGCTGCAACTGTGTCTTCTACGAAGCCTGACTCGTTAAGAGTATCGGTGTGAATTGCAACTTGTGTGTCAGTTTCCTCAGCAACATTTAGACAATTATCTATAGCTGCTGGCGTGGTACCCCAGTCCTCATGAAGTTTGAGTCCAATGGCTCCTGCATCAATTTGTTCTCTAAGTGCTTCGGGTAGTGATGCATTGCCTTTGCCCAAAAAACCTAGGTTCATAGGGAATGCATCTGCAGCTTGTAACATTCGTTCAAGGTTCCAAGCACCGGGTGTGCAAGTTGTAGCAAAAGTTCCTGTTGCAGGACCGGTTCCCCCACCAATCATTGTGGTCACACCACTGGTGAGAGCCTCCTCAATTTGTTGAGGTGCTATGAAATGAATATGGGTATCAATTCCACCGGCCGTAACTATCATCCCTTCACAACTGATTATTTCTGTGCCAGGGCCAATGATGATGTCAACTCCAGGTTGAGTATCTGGGTTTCCTGCTTTGCCGATACCGGCAATTCTTCCCATCTTCAAACCAATGTCCGCTTTCACAATACCCCAGTGATCAATGATCAATGCGTTAGTGAGTACCGTATCCATTGCCCCCTGCGAGCTCGAACGTTGGCTTTGCGCCATTCCGTCTCTGATGGTTTTACCTCCACCAAATTTAACCTCCTCACCGTATGAGCCTGCACGCAGGGTGAGGTCGTCCTCTACTTCCAAGATGAGTGAGGTATCTGCAAGACGCAAACGATCCCCAGTGGTCGGACCAAACATCTCTGCATAAGCACGTCTGTCGATACTGCTCATTTAGTGGCTCCCTTTGTAGGTGTAGCTTTAAAAGAAGCTGCAGACGAAGAAACTGGTCCCTGATACATTCCTCTGAACCCGTATATTAATTTACCACCGGCGAACTCAACCAGTTCAACGGTTCTTTGTTGACCGGGCTCAAATCTGACAGCCGTTCCAGAGGGAATATTCAAACGCATTCCAACTGAGAGTTCTCGGTTAAATGATAGCGCTCCATTTGTTTCTGCGAAATGGTAGTGTGAGCCCACTTGAATGGGTCTGTTGCTTGCATTTTGAACAATCATCTCGACAGTTCTTCTACCAGTATTTATTTCATGCGAGCCAGGTAAGGTAAATAGTTCTCCGGGAATCATAGGTGCACCGCTAATTGATTAAATATTAAAGTTAAATTAATGTGTGAATATATTTCACACTTAAATTAGAAAATCACTTGCTACTTAAAATCATAACTTACTTAAACTATGGGTTGATGGACCGTAACTAATTTAGTTCCGTCTGGAAATGTTGCTTCTACTTGTATATCAGGAATCATCTCAGCAATTCCGTCCATCACATCTGACCTGGTTAGTATGTTTCTACCGGAACTCATCAGCTCAGCAACTGTTTTGCCCTCACGAGCCCCCTCCATCACCGCAGCAGAAATCAGTGCAACGGCTTCCGGGTAATTGAGTTTGAGGCCCTTAGCTTTTCTTCTTTCTGCCAATAGTGAAGCAGTAAAGATGAGCAACTTATCTTTCTCTCTTGGTGTTAGTTCCATTTAAGTCTCTTATGGGTAAATCAATGTGAGTAAGTTTTTAACTCTACAGAAGCAATTTTTTTCACCGCTGAAAGTTAACATTATTGAATCTATTATCCACGCCCAGAATCCAGAATCCATAAGCTAAACCAAAAATCAAATTCAATATAAAAAATGAATTTGGTAACTATCCAAGTTTGGTGCGGCATATGTTCTAAATGCACTCATTGGGTGCGTCTAATTTTAGGTATTCCCCAATAATTGCATTTTAATCGTTATTTGTAACTAAAAGGTAATATTAAATAAGGGTATTGGTGCAATGCATAGATAGATGGTTATATGGCACGGTGGTTGCGTAAACATAGACAGCATTCTGAAAACTTGCTAAGTAATTTTTTTCTGTAATTTTTTTACTCTTCACCTTTGGAGTTGTTTATGTTGAATAGACGTGGTAATTTAAAAGCTCTTGCTGCTGCAGCGGCAATGGTTTCTGGATCTTTGGTTTTTGCTCCCCAGGCTCTTGCTGAGGACACTATTAAAGTGGGCGTATTGCACTCTTTATCTGGCACTATGGCAATTTCAGAGACTGTTCTTAAAGATACAGTTTTGATGGCGATTGAAGAAATTAATGCCAAGGGTGGAGTTTTGGGTAAGAAGCTTGAGCCAGTTGTTGTAGATCCTGCCTCGAATTGGCCTTTATTTGCTGAGAAGGCTAAGCAATTGCTGACACAAGATAAGGTTGCAGTGACTTTTGGTTGCTGGACCTCTGTAAGCCGTAAGTCTGTATTGCCAGTTTATGAAGAGTTGAATGGTTTGTTGTTCTACCCAGTTCAGTACGAAGGTGAGGAATTATCAAAGAACGTGTTTTACACAGGAGCGGCCCCTAACCAACAAGCAATTCCTGCAGTAGATTATTTGATGAGCAAAGAGGGCGGCGGTGCCAAGCGTTGGGTTCTACTAGGAACTGATTACGTTTACCCACGAACAACCAACAAAATTTTACGCGCTTACCTTAAAAGCAAGGGCGTTGCTGACTCTGACATAGATGAGAAATACACACCATTTGGTCACTCAGACTATCAAACGATCGTTGCTGATATCAAGAAGTTTTCAGCCGGTGGTAAAACAGCAGTGGTTTCAACCATTAATGGTGATTCAAATGTTCCTTTTTACAAAGAGTTGGGTAACGCTGGCTTGAA